>ERZ839767.4985-NODE-4985-length-12579-cov-5.190674_pt1 | contig 12579 bp, 10 predicted proteins | sample MGYA00519879_ERZ839767 | MGnify/ENA primary metagenome ERZ839767 (study PRJEB31850, sample SAMEA3708852) | human gut metagenome | biome: human gut; feature: human-associated habitat; material: faeces | place: China | collected 2014 ...
CCAACGTTGGATTATCCAATGTTGGATTTTCCAATGTAGGTAAATCCGATACAGGCGGGGTCTGCGGCTGCTCAAAAATCACATAATCCGCGCCGCGCAAGCGTCCTTTCTCGTCGCGCTCCCTTGAACGCACGATATACCCGGCGCGTTCCAGTTCCTTAATGGCTTCCCGGATAGCGTCGATTTTCTCCCGGTTGATAAAGGACAGTCCCGCAAGGGTATAGTCCCAATCCTCCGGCAAGGACAGCATTTGCGATAACAACCCTTTTGCCTTTAGAGATAGCTCTTTGTTCCGCAGGTGGTGGTTGCTCATAACCGTATAGCCCTTGTTGCGCTCCACTCTGAAAACTGCCATAGCTTCATCACTCCTTTGCTGCATACCTGTTACGCAATAGAAACGCGATTTTGAGGGTTTAGGTATCAATCCCTTGCCCGCTGAAAACCGCGCCCGCAAAGCCGCGTAAATCAAGGGCTTTTTTTTCTGCCTACTGCGTAACAAAGGGCATGAAAAAAGCGGCGTTCCTGTTCTTCCTTGTGGGAAGTGAGAAACGCCGCCTGTGCGGTGCGTTATTCTGCTTCTTCGGCTATGAGGTCTTGTATGACTTCGCCAAAGTCTGCCGTAAAGGAAAAAATGAAGTATTCCAAAACGGCGGGGTCTGCGTCCATAGGCTCGGCTTCCTCGGAAAAGAGCAAGCCCATAAGCCCGTAGAGCATTTTTATGATTTTGAACAGCTTTCCCCGGTCGGCGGGGGTGTTCATAGTAACAAGTACGTCGGTCAAGCGGTTTACGGTTTCCATGTCGCCGCCTGTCGTTACCCATACCATTTCTGCGAATGGCTGCGTGATTGCTCCGGTTACAAGGTTTACCTTATCCTTGCTGATTTCGCCGGACGGGAGTATAATACCCTTGTCTAAAAGTACGTTTTTCATGTCGTCCTCCTATAATTTGTGGTGCCAAAATGGTGCCCGGTCTTACAAAATCATCTTATACGGAGATACGGCAAGATAAATGACGATACGCGGAAAACCTTGATTTTAAGCCATTTTCGCAAGGTTTTATAAACACTTGCGCGGGCTTATAAGAAGATTTCCGTCTATCAAATCAATAAAAAATTATAATATAAGTATTGCAAATACGCTTATAATTTGGTATTATAAGTTCAGAGTTAGTAGAACCGAACAAGTACAACAGAATATTTTTTGCCGGATGCGAAAGGAGTGGATTCCATTGAACACAGGCGAAAGGCCGCAATCGTAGCACTGACAGATACGGGTTCTGTCAGATAGAGTACCAGGACGACCAAGAAACAAGGAAGCTGACATGAAGAGGGTATTATGCTGCATGTTTGCGGCTTTGATGGTTTTTTCAGCGCTGTCGCCCGCGCTGGCGGATAGTTCCATGCTGGATGCCGAATTGTCCGGCCGCATTGGCGCAAAGGTGAACAGCTATCGCGATATGGCGGACGCACCCAAGAGCGACGTTATCGTTTTCAGCGTAAACGGTGACGAGCGCGTGACGATACGCCCGTATGCCGCGCCGGTAAAGGTAAAGGTCAACATAGAATACTCGGCGCGCGGTTACGACGGGTTTGAACAGGAAATTGAAATAAGCAGCCTCTTCTCAAGCGCATCCTTTGAAGAGTATGAAATCAGCAAGTATGGCTATATGCGGCAGATAAGCGCGATGCCCGAATTTGAAATGGGCACGGAAAAGGGCGACGGGTCGTTTTATCTTGAGCCGGGCAAAAGCTATATCGCGAGCGTGCAGCTGTGCATGAGCCAGATTGAGGATACAAACGGCGTTCCAGCGGCACCGATAACGATACAGGGCATGTATGTTTGCCTTACCGACGATATGCAAACCGAACTGCCCATATCGGAATATGATGACAACTTTCTTGACAGCGACCTCGGCGGATATTTTCGCCGGGTGATCGAAAATTATTAAAACCTCCTTTTTTGTCGTGTTAATGTGTTAATGTTAGTTTAGTGTTACGAGTGATTGGATGTCCTTCTTAGGCATAGCCCCGAAGTGCCTGGGCTATGCTTTTTTGTTGTTGTCAAAAAAGGCTCCCCGGCCGGGGAGCTGGCAATACGCCGTGAGGCGGATTGACTGAGGGGTTGACGTAAACAACAGAAGCCTCGCTGCAACCCCTCCGTCTGCTCGTTGCACTCGCAGCCACCTCCCCTTTCAGGGCAGGCTTAGTGTTTGAGTTTGTACCGCACCCAAAGGGCGCCACCGCTTGCGGGGGAGCTGCTGAGCGTAAGCGAAGCTGAGGGGGAACAACTCGAAGCTTTTGGTTTCTTTGAGCCGTTCCCCTTTCGGCCACTCACATTCGTTCGCAGCCACTTTCCCCATTTTATGGGGACAGCTTTTGGTTATTTATTTACTCCTTATACGTTTTCTTCACTATCTCTATCAGCAGTTCGCACATTTTTTCAAGGCTTTGGATGCTTATGAACTCCTTGTTGCCGTGGAAGTTATAGCCGCCGGTGCAAAGGTTGGGGCAGGGCAGGCCCATGTAGGAAAGGCGCGCGCCGTCCGTGCCGCCGCGTATGGGCACTATTTCGGGAACTATATCAAGCGCCTCCATGGCCGCCTTCGCCGTTTCAATAAGGTGCATGTGCGGCAGTATCTTTTCCTTCATGTTATAATAGCTGTCCTTCAGCGTAAGCTCCAGCGTCCCTCCGCCGTAGCGTGCGTTTATGAAGTCCGCCGCGCGGCGCATGAGCTCCTTGCGCGCTTCAAACCTTGCCATGTCGTGGTCGCGGATTATATAGCCTGCCTTCGTCTGCTCCACGCCGCCCTCTATGCTGCCAAGGTGGAAGAAGCCTTCGTAGCCCTCCGTGTGCTCCGGCCGCTCAAACGCGGGCAGAAGCGCATTGAACTCCTCAAAAACATGTATGGAATTGACCATTTTGTCCTTCGCGCCGCCGGGGTGTATGTTTTGGCCGTGCACGAGCACCTTTGCGCTTGCGGCGTTGAAGTTTTCGTATTCTATTTCGCCTATCGGGCCGCCGTCAACGGTGTATGCAAAGTCCGCATTGAAGCCCTTCACGTCGAAAAGCGTGGCTCCGTTGCCCACCTCCTCGTCCGGCGTGAAGCCTATGGCTATCCTGCCGTGGCGTATGGTCTTATCCTTAACGAGCGTTTCGGCCATTGTCATTATCTCCGCAACGCCCGCCTTGTCGTCCGCGCCAAGCACGGTTGTGCCGTCCGTAACAATCAGATCCTGCCCGGCAAGCTCCTTCATATAGGGGAAAACCGCCGTGTCTATTGTTACGGAATCGTTCAGCCTTATGCTTTCGCCGTCGTAGCTTTCAACTATGCGGGGGTTCACGCTCTGCTCCCCTGCCCATTCAACCGTGTCCATATGCGCAATGAAGCCGAGCGTGGGCAGGCTTTCATCCGTTGCGGGTATGAAGCCGTATACGTAGCAATGCCCGTCCAGCCTGACGTCCTCAAGGCCAATCTCCCGCATTTCCGCCTCTATCATGCGGGCAAGGTTGAATTGCTTTTGCGTGCTGGGGATGCTCTCCACGCCGTCCGCCGAGCGCGTATCCACCTTGACATAGCGCAGGAAGCGTTCGGTTACATTTGATAGTTTCTTATCCATGGTTATACCTCCAAGCTAAAAATTAGTTAGACTAAAACAATTATTTATGCCTGTTGCACATTTTAACACAATCAGTTATAATGTGAAAGTACTAATTGGGGCTAAAAAATAAAGAGATTAGCCTAAAAATTTTGTTGAATGAGTAAGTTATCCAAACTTTTTGCGATATGCACCGAAGGGGGACGCTATGGACCACATTGCCGGAGTACGATGCACCATTTGCGGGCGTGTTATGCCGTATCGGGAGCAGATGACCTGCCCCCATTGCGGCGAAAAGGGCATACTGGACATTTTGTTCGACTATGACTATATAAAAAAGGGCTTTACCAAAAAGAGCCTTGCTGATAATCATGATAATTCAATGTTCCGCTATGCGCCACTTATGCCGGTGCAGCCGCGGGACTTTTCTCGTTTTCTGCGCGTTGGCTGGACGCCGCTCTATCCTTCCAATAAGCTGGGTGCGGAGCTTGGCATAAAGGCGCTCTATATCAAGGACGACGGGCTTAACCCCACAGCCTCTCTCAAGGACAGGGCAAGCGCCGTGGCCGTGGCAAAGGCGCTTGAGTTGGGATACGATACCATAGCCTGCTCCTCCACCGGCAACGCCGCAAGCTCCCTTGCGGGCAACGCGGCGCGCATGGGCGTTAAGGCCGTTATATTCGTGCCGGAGCGCGCGCCGGAGGGCAAGGTGGCTCAGCTTATGATATTCGGCGCGAAGGTCATAAGCGTGCAGGGCAATTACCGCGAAACGTTCGAGCTTTCCCGCGCGGCGATAGATAAATACGGCTATTATAACAGAAACGCCGGCATAAACCCCACCCTTACCGAAGGCAAAAAGACCGTTGCGCTTGAAATTGCGGAGCAGCTTGGCTGGTTCGTTACCGATTGGGTGGCCGTTTCCGTGGGCGACGGCTGCACCATAGGCGGCGTATATAACGGCTTCCATGATTTGTATGAGCTTGGCTTCATAGAACGTATCCCCAAAATACTTGGCGTGCAGTCCACGGGCTGCTGCCCGTTCGTGGATGCGGCGCGGGAGAACCGCGACCTTATCCCGGCGGAGGAAAACACGCTTGCCGATTCAATCGCCGTAGGCGTGCCGAGGAACCCGAAAAAGGCGCTGCGCGCGGTAAGCGCGTCTAACGGCGCATGGATTGCCGTGAGCGATGAGGATATTCTTGCCACGATGGGCATACTGGGCCGCAGCGAAGGCGTTTTCGGCGAACCTGCGGGCGTAACGGCAACCGCGGGCGTTATGAAGGCGGTGCAGCAGGGCATAATAAAGCCCAACGAGACCGTGACCACGATAAGCACCGGCAGCGGACTGAAGGACGTGAAGAACGCGCTGCGTGCGGCGGGCCGGCCGCATAAGTGTGCACCGAGCATAGAAGCGCTGGAGGCTTCCGGCATAATATAAGCTTTGCCCCGCCCGCCAGACAGGGCAAAAGTCAGGCGCGGCGGTAAGCATAAAATTATCCCCAAATAAACACAACAGGAGGAGAAACAAACATGAAAAAGCTGATTGCGGTCGCTCTCGTACTGGTGCTTGCCCTGAGCCTGGTAGCGTGCAGCAGCGAGACCAACAACACCCAAGGCAACAAGGACGTGAAAATAGGCGTTATCCTCGTACACGACGAGAATACCGGCTATGACGAGGCGCACATCAACGGCATCAAGAAGGCCCTTGAAACCTGCGGCATCCCCAACGACACCGACCATGTTGTATGGAAATACAACGTACCCGAGGACGAGAAGTGCCATGATGCGGCTACCGAGCTTGTTGAAGCCGGCTGCACCTATATCTTCTCCGACAGCTATGGCCATCAGCCCTATATGCAGCAGGCCGCTACCGAAAATCCGGACGTAGTGTTCGCCTCCATGACCGGCGACACCGCCGCCCTGAGCGGACTGAAGAACTTCAAGAACGCCTTCTGCAACACCTATGAATCCCGCTATGTTTCCGGCGTTGTCGCCGGCATGAAGCTGCAGGAGCTTGTTAACGACGGTAAGGTTGCCGCCGACAACATGGACGAAAACGGCAACATAAAGCTTGGCTACGTCGGCGCATACCCCTATGCCGAGGTTGTTTCCGGCTACACCGCTTTCTTCCTTGGCGTGCAGAGCATAGTTCCCAACGTTGTTATGGACGTTCTCTACACCAGCTCCTGGTTTGATCCGGTAGCCGAAGGCGAAGCCGCCAATACCCTTATGTCCCGCGGCTGCATCATAATCAGCCAGCATGCGGACTCCACCGGCGCCCCCTCTGCCTGCCAGGCCGCCCAGGAAGCCGGCACCACCGTGTACTGCGTGGGCTACAATATAGACATGCTGCCCTCCGCCCCCACCGCCGCGCTGACCAGCGCCCAGAACGACTGGAGCGTATATTACACCTATGCGTTCAACTGCGCGCTTAAGGGCGAGGATATAGCGACCGACTGGGCCAAGGGCTATGCCGAAGGCGCCAACATGATCTCCAAGCTGGGCGAAAGCTGCGCCGCCGGCACCGCCGAGAAGGTTGCCGAGGTTGAAAAGGGCATAAAGGAAGGCACCCTGAACGTGTTCGATTGCTCCAAGTTCACCGTTGGCGGCGAAACCGTGACCAGCTTCCTGGCCATCGATACCAACGGCGATTTCCAGGGCGATGAAGGCGAAGCCATTACTGACGGCGTGTTCCATGAATCCACGCTGCGCAGCGCGCCTTACTTCGGCCTGAAAATAGACGGCATAAACGAGCTGAACAACAACTGATTCAAAAAAATCCTATAGGGAAGGCGGCTTTTGCCGCTTTCCCTACTTTTCTTTTGGCGAGATCTATTTTATAATAGTATATCTGAGCATATCGGATACGCATTGGGCTTTATCTCCCCCATAAACTTATACGCACGAGGTACACTGAATTGGAAGCTAACTTAGCAGTACGCATGGTGAACATCACAAAAACGTTTTCGCATGTGGTAGCCAACAACAACATTACGCTGGAAATACGCCGGGGCGAGATACTTTCCCTCCTTGGCGAAAACGGCAGCGGAAAAACAACCCTTATGAATATGCTCTCCGGCATATATTTCCCCGACAGCGGGCAGATATATGTTAACGGGGAGGAGGTAAGCATCGCCTCCCCAAAGGATGCGCTTGACCTGCACATAGGCATGATACATCAGCATTTTAAGCTGGTGGATGTGTTTACCGCGGCGGAAAACATTATCCTTGGCCTTAACGAAAAAGCCGTACTCGATTTGAACGGCGTGCGCAGGGCGGTCAAGGAAATATGCGATCGCTACGGTTTTGTTATAGATCCGGATAAAAAAGTATATGATATGTCCGTTTCCGAAAAGCAGACGCTTGAAATAGTCAAGGTGCTTTACCGCGGGGCAGACATTTTGATATTGGATGAACCCACCGCCGTGCTTACCCCGCAGGAAACGGAGAAGCTTTTCGCCGTTATGCGCAACATGAAGGCGGACGGGAAGAGCATTGTTATAATAACCCATAAGCTGCACGAGGTTATGGAAATAAGCGACCGCGTGGCGGTGCTTAGAAAGGGCGAATACATAGGCGAGGTACCCACAAGCCAAACCAACCCGCAGCAGCTTACGGACATGATGGTGGGCAAGGCCACCACGCTGAATATAGACAGGCCCGAGCCTAACGGTCTTACCGAGCGCCTTATAGTGAAAAACCTTACCGTTAAGGACGCGGACGGCGTGAAGAAGCTTTCAAACGTGAGCTTCACGGCCTACGGCGGGGAAATACTGGGCATAGCGGGCATATCCGGCAGCGGGCAGAGGGAACTGCTTGAGGCTATAGCCGGCCTGCAGGATCCGGAGGAAGGCTCGAGCATAATGTTCATTCCGCCGGATAAGGAAGCATCCGAATTGGTCGGGCGCGATCCGGAGGATATATACAAAAGCGGCGTAGGCCTTGCATTTGTGCCGGAGGACAGGTTCGGCATGGGCCTTGTCGGCAGCATGGATTTGGTGGATAACATAATGCTGAGAAGCTATAAATCCGGCAAGTCCCCCATTGCGGACAGGAAGCACCCGCGCGAGCGCGCGAATAAAATAGTTGAAGAGCTGGAGGTTGTAACGCCTAACCTCGGCACTCCGCTAAGGCGGCTGAGCGGCGGCAACGTGCAGAAAATATTGGTGGGCCGCGAAATAGCGGCGGAGCCTTCGCTGCTTATGACGGCATACGCCGTGCGCGGATTGGACATAAACACTTCGTATACCATATATCACCTGCTCAACGAGCAGAAGGCGAAGGGCGCGGCGGTAATATACGTTGGCGAGGATTTGGACGTTCTGCTTGAGCTTTGCGACAGGATAGTGGTGCTGTGCGCGGGTCAGGTGAGCGGAATAGTGAACGGCCGCAGCGCAAGGAAGGAAGAGGTTGGATTGCTGATGACAAGGCTTAGCGGAAAGGAGAACGCAAATGAGTAAAGCAAAAAAGCACGAGCCGCTCGTTCATATAACCAAGCGCGGCACGCTGCCCCTTTGGCATAACCTTGCCATCCGCGCGATAGGCCTTGCGGCGGCGTTGGTGGTATGCGCAATCGTACTTTATGCGCTTACCGGCCTTAACCCCCTCAAAATTTACGGCGCAATGTTCAAGGGCGCTTTCGGCTCCGCCAGGCGCGTATGGACGACCATACGCGAAATCATGATGCTCCTTTGCATAGGCGTGGGCCTTGCGCCCGCGTTCAAAATGCGCTTTTGGAACATAGGCGGCGAAGGCCAGGTTTTGGTCGGCGGCGTTGCGGCTGCGGCCTGCATGATTTACCTTGCGCCCAAAATGCCGCTTGTGCCTGTGCTTTTGATAATGTTTGTGCTAAGCGCGCTTGCTGGCGCAATATGGGGGCTTATACCCGCCGTGTTCAAGGCGCGCTGGAACACCAATGAAACGCTCTTCACGCTTATGATGAACTATATCGCGCTTCAGATAACGTCCTTCTGCGTTTCAAAGTGGGAAAATCCCTACGGCTCCAACACCGTTGGCATAATCAACCCGACTACCAACGCCGGCTGGTTCCCCAGCATTTTCGGCCAGCAATATATGCTCAACGTCATAATAGTCGTGCTCATTGCCGTTGCCATGTATCTTTATCTTAAATACAGCAAGCAGGGCTTTGAAATAGCCGTTGTGGGCGAAAGCATGAACACCGCGCGCTACGCCGCAATAAACGTTAAGCGCGTTATAATCCGCACCGTTATGATATCCGGCGCAATCTGCGGCATAGCGGGCTTCATCGCCGTTGCCGGCGCAGGACACACCATTTCAACAAGCACAGCCGGCGGGCGCGGCTTCACGGCAATAATAGTCGCCTGGCTTTCCAAATTCAATTCGTTCATAATGCTGGGCGTATCGTCGCTGCTGGTATTCCTTCAGCGCGGCGCAAGCGAAATCGCTTCCCAGTTCGACCTTAACGATTTCGTGTCCGAAATGATAAAGGGTATGATACTCTTCTTCATACTGGGCAGCGAATTCTTCATCAATTTCAAGGTGCATTTCCGCACCGCGCGAAAGGAGACGGAAAATAAATGAGCCAGATCGTTTCCCTTTTTCAGGCGGCCGTATACTTCGGCACGGTAATACTTTTCGGTGCAGTGGGCGAAATACTTGCCGAAAAGAGCGGCAATCTTAACCTTGGCGTGCCGGGCATAATGTACATGGGCGGCATTGCGGGGCTTATAGCTGCGTTTTTGTATGAAAACGGCACGGCGAATCCCGTTCCGGCCGTTGCAATATTGGTAACGCTTGCGGCGGCATTCGTAATGTCCATGATAGGCGGGCTTATATATTCCGTTTTAACAATAACCCTGCGCGCCAACCAGAACGTTACCGGCCTTACGCTGACAATATTCGGCAGCGGCTTCGCCAATCTTTTCGGCGGCAATCTTAACAAAATGGCCGGCGGCGCGGGCCAGATCTCCGTTGCCTTCACCAGCGGCGTTTACCGCACCAAGATTCCCTTTTTGTCCGACAGCACGGGTGTTTTCGGCGAAATGTTCTTCTTCTATGGCTTCCTTGCCTACGTTGCCATAATAATTGCCCTTGCGGTGAAGTGGTTCCTTAACCGCACGAGCGTGGGCCTCAACCTGAGGGCCGTTGGCGAAAACCCCGCAACGGCGGACGCTGCGGGCATAAACGTTACAAAATATAAATACGTCGCAACCTGCGTCGGCGCGGGCATATCGGGCCTTGGCGGGCTTTATTACACAATGGATTATATCAAGGGCACCTGGGCGACGGACGGCAGCATAGAAAAGCTTGGCTGGCTTGCGGTGGCGCTTGTTATATTCGCCACGTGGAAGCCCAACCGCGCAATCTGGGGCGCGTACCTTTTCGGGCTTTTGAGCTGGGTATATTATTACCTGCCCGGGCTTACCCGTTCCAGCCAGGAAATATTCAAAATGCTGCCCTATGTGGTCACGCTGCTGGTGCTTATAGTTGTGTCTCTCAGGCGCAGCAAGGAAAGCCAGCCGCCCGCATCGCTGGGGTTGGCATATTTCAGGGAGGACAGATAGCGTAGCATGGCGCAGTTATCGCCCTTTACGGGCTTTACGGCGGACGGATACCGCTTTTTGATGGAGCTGGAGTTCAATAACGAAAAGGCGTTTGTGGACGCGAACAGGCAGCGCTATTACGACGGCGTGCGCGACCCCATGCGCGCGCTTGCCATGGAGCTGAGCCAAACGGCGCTTGATATAGACCCGCTGTTCAATACAAATCTTATGGGCGTTGTGTCCCGATTGAACAGGGACACGCGCTTCAGCGCGAATAAGCTGCCCTATCGCAACCATGCGTGGCTTTGCTTTAAGCACAGGGGCGAATCGGTAGGCGAATGCTTCGGCATATATTTTGAAATTCAGCCCGCGGGCTACGGCTACGGCGCGGGCATATATTCCCCGAATACGGAGCTTATGGCGGCATTCCGCGCGCGCGTACAGGCCAAGCCCACGGCGTTCCTGAAGTATGCAAAGGCCGTTGAGAATGCGGGCATGTACCTTGAAGGCGATATGTTCAAGCGGGACAGATTTAAGGACGCGGACGAGAGGCTGAAGCCCTATCTCAACCGCAAAAGCCTTGGCTGGAGCTTCTTCTGCCCCAATGTTAAGCGCACGCTTGAGCCGGGGCTGAAGGACGACCTTATTGCGGCGTTCAATACAATAAAGCCGCTGTACAGGCTGCTGTGCGGCCTTGAATAAACAATAATATCACGGGCGGGGCATCTCCCGCCTTTTTTATGGGAGGATGAATATGCAGCTTGCAAAATTGCAGAACGGCAGCGACATTCGCGGCGTTGCGATACAAACCGAAGGCGGCAGGAGCATTGACCTTACGCCCGATGCGGCGTATGCAATAGGCCGTGCCTTCGCGCGCGTGCTGAAGGCAAAGCTTAATAAAGACGATATCCGCGTGTGCATGGGACGGGATTCCCGCCTTTCGGGCGAAATGCTCTGCGCGGCGCTGGGCGCGGGGCTGAACGCGGAAGGGGCAAGCGTTTATGACGCGGGCCTTGCCACAACGCCCGCCATGTTCATGGCGACCGTTACCGAAGGCTTTATGTTCGACGGCTCCGTTATGGCCACGGCAAGCCATTTGCCCTATGAGCGCAACGGCTTCAAGTTTTTCACGGCCAAGGGCGGCTTTGAAAAGGCGGACATAAAGGAGATACTCACCATTGCCGAAACGCTTTATGCCGACGGCGCGAATACGGCCTTCACTGCGGAAAAGATAGACTTCATGGGCGTATACGCGGCGCAGCTTGTGGGCGCGATACGCCGCGGCACAAACAAGGAGCGGCCGCTTGAAGGCATGCGCATAATAATAGACGCGGGCAACGGCGCGGGCGGCTTCTTTGAAAAGGATGTGCTCATACCCCTCGGCGCGAACACGGCGGGCAGCCTTTTTACCGAGCCGGACGGGCATTTCCCCAACCATGCGCCCAATCCCGAGGACGAGCGTGCAATGGCATACATCATAAATGGTGTCAAGCAAACCCATGCCGATTTGGGCATTATATTCGATACGGATGTTGACCGCGCGGGCGCGGTGCTCGGCGACGGGCGGGAGCTGAACCGCAACAGGCTTATTGCCATGATAGCGGCGATAGAGCTGAACGAGCACCCGGGCACCACGATAGTGACCGACTCCATCACCTCCGCCGGCCTTGCCGAATTCATTGCGGCGCACGGCGGCATACACCGCCGCTTTATGCGCGGCTACCGCAACGTTATAAACGAGGCCATACGCCTGAACAACGCGGGTCAGGATGCGCAGGTTGCAATGGAGACGAGCGGTCACGGCGCGCTGAAGGAGAATTATTTCCTGGATGACGGGGCGTATCTTATGGTAAAGCTGCTCATCGAGCTTTCCCGCGCAAGGGACAGGGGCGAAAGCCTTGGCGCCATGATAGCCGACCTGCGCGAGCCTAAGGAAGCGCGCGAATACCGCATGGCGCTGAACACAGAGGATTTCAGGCCGTATGGCGAAAGCGTTATCGCCGCGCTTACTCAATGGGCCAAGGCGCAGGACGGCGTGAGCCTTGCGGGCGACAATTTTGAGGGCGTGCGCGTGAACTTCTCCCCTGCCCGCGGCAACGGCTGGTGCCTGCTTAGAATGTCCCTGCACGAACCGCTGATGCCGCTGAACATAGAAAGCGACGAAATAGGCGGCGTGGATAAAATAGCAAACGAACTCTACCCAGTGCTGAAGGGGTTCGATAAACTGGATACGGAGAAGCTGAGGGTGTAGGCGGGTATAAATCGCAATATAACTCCCTCAGTGAGGGAGCCTTTTGGCGTGCTTTACAAACTCCCGTATAAAACAAACAACGGGGACGGCTTCCCGTCCCCACAGCTTCACAATCTCTCCCGCTCACCCGCCGTCAGGCGGATTTCACATTGCGTAAGCAATATTTCACTGCGCATCAGCGCAATTTCACCCTGCGTAAGCAGGATTT
>ERZ839767.4986-NODE-4986-length-12579-cov-3.389093_pt1 | contig 12579 bp, 9 predicted proteins | sample MGYA00519879_ERZ839767 | MGnify/ENA primary metagenome ERZ839767 (study PRJEB31850, sample SAMEA3708852) | human gut metagenome | biome: human gut; feature: human-associated habitat; material: faeces | place: China | collected 2014 ...
GAGAATGTTGTATCATAATATATGATACTATGAAGAATAAGGTAGTTTTCTTTCCGGGACTATCGGATAATGAAAAAGCCCTTCCCGGATAAACGGAAAGAGCTTTTACTTGGTAACCATAAAAGTTTATGGTTATATTTTCTTTTCGATAACGGCTTGTACTACATTTAATACATAGTCGCCCAGCTTTTCGGATTCACCGACAAGGTCCATATAATAAACACCGTCCTGATACTGGTATTTCTTATTGTTGACATCTTCCATATTGTGTATCTTCAACTGGTTGCGATAATTGTTGATCTCGTTTTCAATGTTGTAAGACTGGTTGATATCGTCGTGAACGACTTCCTGCATGTGGAGGATTTCATTCATCCGGGTCAGGGCCTTTTCAAGCAGGGCGAACATCTGGTCGATGTTGTGGTTCTGCTCGTCGGTAAACTCGGATTTGCCTTCGTTGCGGCGTCTGATACCACGTGCCAGATTGTTGCACGAGTCGGCGATACTTTCTATTTCCGTCACGGTACGCAACATGATACGGATTTCTTCCTTACCTTCAGAACTCAGGCGTCCTTCAGCAACGAATGTCAGATAGTTGGCAATCTCGATTTCCATACGGTCACTGATATTCTCGTACTTTTCGATGCGACTGTATATCTTCAGGAAGTTGTCTTCGTTCTTCTCATAGAACAGGTCTTTAACCATGCCGAACATACGTTGTGTACGTTCTCCGAATACGGCAATCTCTTTCTTAGCCTGCATCAATGATAACTCGGAAGTGGAGAGCATACCGGAAGGAATATATTTCAACTGGAACTCTTCTTCGTCGCTTACGTTCTTCGGTTTGATCAGGGCTGAACAAACATATACGTAGAACTTCACGAACCAGATCATGATACAAACGTTTGTTATATTGAATACGGTATGGAACAGGGAAAGACCGTAGGAAACGGATACCTGTAATGTGAGTAATTGCTTTTGCAAAGCGAGCAGGTGCGGGTCTGTGATCTGCGCGCTGGAGGTAATCAGGGAGATCGTCTTCGGATCGAGTGTGCTCAGGAACTGTGTCATCTCGTTCGGGTCGCCCGGGCCATAGTTTGTAACGATCCAGGTGATCATGCTGGTGAACGGATAGAACAGCGCCATCACCCAACATACCCCGAATAGATTGAACATTAAATGAGCCAGTGCCGCACGGCGAGCCGATACATTGGCTGATATTGCTGCAATATTAGCGGTAATAGTTGTTCCGATATTTTCGCCCAATACCATTGCTGCTGCCATTTCGAACGGAATCCATCCCTGTGTACACATAATTAATGTGATGGCAACTGTTGCACTGGATGATTGAACGATAATTGTAAGAATAGTTCCTAAAAGAAGGAATATGAAGAGGGACGGATATCCCATAGAGGTGTAATCTTGTAGAAAAGATAAGATTTCAGGATTGCTTTGCAGGTCGGGTACTGAAGATTTTAGATAGGATAGCCCCATGAAAAGGAAGGCAAAACCCATTAAAAATTCACCCCATGATTTTCGTTTACTCTTGCCGGAGAATATCAGCGGGATACATAATCCGATGAGCGGCAGGGAGAAGACACTGATGTCGACTTTAAATCCGAAGAGGGAGATGATCCATGCCGTAACCGTCGTACCGACGTTGGCTCCCATGATGACACTGATTGACTGGGTTAGCGTCAGAAGTCCCGCATTAACGAAACTGACAACCATCACGGTAGTGGCACTTGATGACTGAATGAGTGCTGTGATCAGAATCCCGGTCAGAACACCTGTAAATCGGTTAGTCGTCATTACCGAGAGAATGCTGCGTAACTTGTCTCCTGCGACTTTTTGCAGACCTTCACTCATTACTTTCATTCCGTATAGGAACATACCTAATGCTCCTACAAGCGTAAGAAAATCAAAAAAAGAATAGTCCATTTATATAAATTTAAGTGGATAAATATCCGATTAAAATGAATGTATGCATACTTATATTTTCTTCTCTATAACAGCCTGTACAACATTCAGGACATAATCTCCCAGCTTTTCAGCTTCGCTGACGATATCCATATAATATACCCCGTCCTGATACTGGTATTCCTTATTATTGATATCTTCTACATTATGTTGTTTCAACAGGTTGCGATAATTGTTTATTTCGTTTTCGATATTGTAAGACGGGTTGATGTCGTCGTGCGTCAACTCCGGCTTTTTCAGTATCGAGTTCATCTGATACAACGATTTCGTCACCAGTTCGAAAATCTTGTCTATGTTGTGGTTCTGTTTGTCGGTAAAGACAGACTTCCCTTCATTCCTGTGTTTGATGGTACGAGCCAGATTGTTACAGGAGTCGGCAATACTTTCTATTTCCGATACGGCACGTAGCATGATACGGATTTCTTCTTTACTTTCCGAACTCAGGCGGCCTTCTGCAACGAGGGTAAGATAGTTGGCTATCTCTATCTCCATATGGTCGCTGATGTTCTCGTATTTTTCAATCCGGTTATACGTTTTCATGAAGGTGTCCTCGTCCTTCTCGTAAAACACATCTTTTACCATGCTGAACATGCGTGTTGTCCGTTCGGCAAAAAGGGATATCTCCTTATTCGCTTGCAGAATAGACAATTCAGCGGTAGAAAGCAAACCTCCTGTGATGTAACGCAGGCGGTACTCTTCGTCTTCCGGCTTTGATTTGATCACTAAACAAACCAATCGTTCAATCGGTTTAATGAACCATATTAATATCAATACGTTGCAAATGTTAAATGCGGTATGGAACGCCGATAACATATAGGTGATAGCAATGTCTTTGGGCGTATTGGGAGCAAGGTAGTCAACGATACTCCTTACGGTGTCGATGAACGGGTGGAAGATGCAGAGCACCCAGATAATCCCGAAAAAGTTGAATATGAAATGGGCAAATGCCGCCCTTCGTGCCTGTGCATTACCGGTGAGAGATATTGGAGGTTACCGTCGTTCCGATGTTCTCTCCCATCACCAGCGCAATACCCAGATACAGGTCTAATACGCCGCTTGAACATAATATTAATGTAATAGCCATAACGGCCGCTGACGACTGTACCGCCATTGTTATAATGCCTCCGATCAGCAGGAACAACAGTACGGAAAACATTCCCCATTCCTTGCAGGATGCGATAAAAGACAGGAGCACCTGGTTGTGTTCCAGGTCCATGTGCATCGCATTCTCCCGCAAAGTCGTTAGTCCTAAAAACATAAAAGCGAACCCGAAAACGAATTCACCGAATGACTTGCGTCCGCTTTTTTTAGAGAATATTAAGGGGAGGGATAATGCAAACAGGGGATAAATGACATTGGACATATTAAACTGGAAACCGAAGACAGACATAATCCACGCAGTGACTGTCGTCCCTATGTTGGCTCCCATAATAACGGATATAGCTTGTGTCAAGGTAAGAAGACCGGCGTTTACGAAACTAACGGTCATAACGGTGGTAGCGGTGGATGACTGGACAGCGGCTGTAACGAATGCTCCCGTGAGCAATCCGGTAAACCGGTTTGTAGTCATGGCGCCCAGGATATTACGTAGACGGTCTCCTGTTAACTTCTGGAGACCTTCACTCATAACTTTCATTCCATACATCAAAAGAGCCAGCGAACCGAGCAGTTTAAGTACGGTAAAAATTGTATTATCCATCAAAAAATAGTTATACCTGGAAGTATATCCGATTAATATTCCTAACTTTAGGCAGCAAAACTACAAATAATAACTGATATAATATGTCTGAAACAATCACAATTTATTGCAAAAATAACAATACTTATAAAGAGGTACCAATCGGCTCCTCTTTATTGGATATTTATACGATGATGGGGGCGCCTCTGCGTTACCGCCCGATGAATGCAAAAGTGAATAACAAGGTGGAAGGCCTGAATTTCCATTGCTGGCATCCGAAAGATGTTGAGTTTGTGGATTATACTCAGCTTTCCGGGTTGCGTACGTATGTCCGTTCCCTTTGTCATATTTTCTCAAAGGCGGTCAATGATGTGTTGCCTTCCGCAACATTAAATCTGGAACATCCGATATCGAAAGGTTACTACTGTGTAATCCATAACGGCAAAAAGATCGATCTTGAAACAATCGACAAGATCAAGAAGCGTATGCGTGAAATTATCGATGCCGATATGCCTTTCCTGCATAAAACAGTCCGGACGGTGGATGCGGCTGTCCTTTTCCGTGAACGGGGAATGAATGACAAGGCGCGTCTGATCGAGACTGCCGGGATGCCTTACACTTCGTATTATGAACTGGATGGCTATATCAATTTCTTTTATGGCTGTCTGACGCCTTCCACCGGTTATATCCAGTTGTTCGATATCGTTCCGTATTTCGACGGGGTGTTACTTCAGATACCGAAGAGAAGTAATCCGCTGGAACTGGAGCCGGCTATCACGCAGGATAAGATGTTCGAGGCTTATAAAGAGCATCTGACTTTGCAGCGCACATTGGATTTGAATAATGTGGGCGACCTGAACCGGGCTATCGAGAAGGGGCATACTTCCGAAATTATAATGGTTTCGGAAGCAATGCAGGAAAAACAGGTTGCTAAGATTGCGGAAGAGATTGCGAAGAGATATGAAGAAGGTGTCCGTATTGTTCTGATCTCGGGACCTTCGTCTTCCGGAAAGACAACTTTCTGCAGCGTTTGGAAGTCCAGTTGATAACGAATCTGATCCATCCTGTGGCTATTTCGCTCGATGATTATTTCCTCAACCGGGAAGATACGCCGAAAGACGAGACGGGCGATTATGATTTCGAGTCGCTTTATGCCCTCGATCTGCCTTATTTTAACAGCGAGATGAAGGATTTGTTGTCGGGGAAAGAAATAGAAGTGCCTACTTTTGATTTCGGTACGGGTAAACGTGTCTATAAAGGTAAGAAACTGAAGATGCGTGAAAATTCGGTCCTGGTGATTGAAGGTATCCATGCGTTGAATCCGGAACTGACATCCATGATCGAGGATAAATATAAATACCGGGTGTATGTTTCCGTTCTGACATCCATCTCTTTGGATAACCATAACTGGATACCGACTACCGATAACCGTCTGTTGCGTCGTATCATCCGTGATTACCGTTTCCGCGGTTATTCGGCCAAAGACACGATTGCCCGCTGGCCGAGTGTGCGCCGGGGAGAGGACAAATGGATTTTCCCTTACCAGGAAAATGCGGACGCCATGTTCAACAGCGCCATGCTGTATGAGTTGGCGGCTTTACGCAAGTTTGCCGAACCGATCCTGGCCGAAGTACGTGAGAGTGATGAAGAAAACGCAGAAGCCTACCGCCTGTTGCGTTTCCTCCGTTACTTTAATTATATTCCGGACGTCGGCCTGCCCGGCACTTCGCTTTTACGCGAGTTCCTGGGGGGAGGAAGTTTCCGGTATTAAGAAAACAGATTGAATTATAATAGAAATGCGGGTGGTATGCAGAGAGTATCTGTATGCCGCCCTTTTTATTTTGTTTCGAGTTTTTCCCGTATCCGTTTTATCAGTTCCCGAAAATCTTCTTTATCGGGAATGAATTCGCTTAGCCTGGTTTGGTTTTGGCGGCAGAATACTGTAACTGAGAATATCAACATGGCACAGAACGCAATACTGGTACTGATGGCTGAGCCGACGACACCGTAAACAGGTATCAGTATGTGACCTGCTATGAATAAAGTTGTAAGGCCGACGCATGAACTGACTGCACTATAACGTATTTTCCCGCTTCCAATGAAATAATGGCTGAGTATGCTGTTGCACCCTAATGCAATAATTCCGATGGACAAGCCGAATATAATTTTTCGCATGCCGATAAATTCGGGACTGAACAGGTAATTGGTGTAAACCCATTCCGGTATAAACAGAATACAGATGGTTGTAGATGTAATTGCACAGAAGGTAAGTTTGAATAGTTTTAATGTAGTCCTTTTTTGTTCTCCTGCATTGGTCGTTTGTGCTACGCTGCTGTATTCGATGAAGCTGACACTCCGACTGATGTGCCAGACGCTTTCCGATATTTTTGTCCCGGCATCGAGTAATCCGACACTACCCAGTCCGGCAAACCTCTGGATCAGGAAATAGTTCAGCCGGGTGGTCAGTACTTCGGCTATATTGTCGGCACTACCCCAAAGTCCATAGGTAAACATTTCTTTTAGGATTGCGATAAACGGTTTGTTTGTAGGCTTATTTTCTCTTTTGGTCAGAAAGGGAAAAAGTAATATCAGACTGCCGATGAAAGCAATGCCGTAAGTGATGTATAATCCGTAAATATAGGATGAAACTTCTTGTTTTCCTGCTATATAATAAAAGTATAAAAGGATGAAGAACAATAATCCGCCTTGCAGCATGTAAGTCAGATTAAATCCTGTAATCCTGTCTTTGCCCAGCAGAAAGCGGGCGTTGGTTGTAATAAAAGAGGAGATCAATGACAGCACATATATATCTGTCAGGTACTCTTTTGGAAATAGTCCGAACAGTAACATGGAGGCGCACGCTAATCCGGATCCTATCAGAGGCCATGCATAAGCCGGGAACAAAATAGTATGTATGGAATAACGGTTCATAAAATATACGATCGTATTGCCTGAAAGTACCCCATTGAATACAACGGCTATATTTATTGAAGCCAGGATGATACCCACCAGGCCAACCCCTTCCACACCCAATGCTTTGGCATTAATGAAAATGAGCATCAGATTAAGAAAGGCAATCAGATAGCGTGTTCCAATTGTCCCCAGTATTTTTTTCAACATACGATTATAATTTCAATCCATCCAGTAAACGGACATACGTATCGATCGCCTCCCTGATCTCCATCAGGCCGATATACTCGTCTGCCGCATGCGAACGGGCGGAGTTTCCCGGGCCTATCTTGACGGAAGGGAACGGCATGAGTGCCTGGTCGCTGAGCGTAGGCGAACCGAACGGCTTTTTTCCCATCATGATGGCTCTTTGTACAAATGGGTGATCCAGTTCCGTACGGGTTGAGTTCAAACGGAAACTGCGTGCTTTTACTTCACAATTCACTTGCTCTTTGATCAGCTCGAACAGTTTTTCATTGGGGTAAAATTCATTTGTACGTATATCGACCGTGAATTCGCAGCGGTCGGGAACAACGTTGTGTTGTGTGCCGGCATGGATAATTGTAACGCTCATTTTTACCGGTCCGAGGAAATCACTCTTCTCCGGAAACTGGTAGGTGTTGAACCATTCAATATCTTTTATAGCCAATGTGATAGCATTGATTCCTTCATTACGGGCAGCATGACCGGCTTTTCCGGTTGCTACGCAATCAAGGACCATCAACCCTTTTTCGGCAACGGCTGGCTGCATGCCGGTCGGTTCTCCGACGATGGCAAAAGCGATGGGCGGGAGGTCTGCCAGTGCACTTTCCAATCCGTTCTTTCCTGATACTTCCTCCTCGCAGGATGCCAGGAAAATCAGATTATAAGCCTGTTCTTTACCGGTCAGTAGTGTGAAAGCCGAATACAGGGAAACAACGCTTGCTCCGGCGTCATTGCTGCCCAGGCCGTATAACTTTTCATCTTCGCTCTCTTCGGGATTGAAAGGGTCTTTCGTCCAGCCGGAGGCCGGTTTTACGGTGTCGATATGTGAGTTCAGCAACAGTGTCGGTTTATTCAGGTCGAAACCGGGAGAAACGATCCATAGATTATTACCTTTACGGTGTACCGTATGTCCCGCAGCTTGCCATGTCTGTTGTAAAAAGTCGGCTACAGCCGCTTCATCCCGGCTGAAAGAGGGACGGCTGATCATCCCTTTCAAAGTATCTATTGCTTCGTAGTAAAGTTCCATCTATTCAGATTATTGAATTTTGTTACCGGTTGTATCTCAATTCCCCTCTTGAGAGGGGGCAGGGGGTGTGTTACATTCCGTCAATAGCCTGTCCACCGTCTCCCTGTCATGTCCGAGTTGTTCTATCAGTTCTTCCAGGGAATTAAATTTGACATCCCCCCGTACATAATATATAAACGCAACAGTTATTTCATTATTATAGATATCTCCGGAGAAGTCCAGTATATTCACTTCCAGTGTAATATTGTCGCCATTCTGAAGCGTAGGACGGTCGCCGATGTAGAGCATTCCTTTATATTTCTCTCCTTTCAGATAGACCCAGACTGCATAAACCCCGATCCCCGGTACAATTTTAAAAGGTTCGTCCACCTGTATATTGGCTGTTGGAAATCCCAGTTTGCGGCCGACTTTATAACCGTTTACAATCGTTCCCCGCAGCTGATAAGGGTAGGTGAGTAACCGGGCGGCATCTTCCACATCACCGTCTGTCAATAATTTCCTGATCTCGGAAGAACTTACAGCCGTACGTCCTTCGTCGTAAGGCGATGCTTTGATTACCTCCATCCCGCAGGCTCCGCCATAAACAACATATTGCTCAAAACCGTCTTTCCGGTCATGGCCGAAACGATGGTCGTAACCGATCAGTAAAGCGGCTATATGTAATTTCTCCGCCAGTATGGAACTGATAAATTCCTGTGCTGTCAGGCGGGATAGCTCCACCGTGAAGTCGAGAACGATGCAGTAATCTATGCCGGTAGTAGCCAGTTGTTCCAGTTTTTCCTCAAATGAATTAAGTAATTTGGGCTGATAATCCGAATGCAATACGGCACGCGGATGCTCCGGAAAGGTAATAACGGCCGAAGGCAGGCCTTTCGTCTTCGCGACTTCCTTCAGTTCATTGATCAGGAACCGATGTCCCAGATGAACTCCGTCGAAGAAACCGATAGTAGCAACCAGTCTTTTCCCTTTTAATAAATCCGTATCTCTGATAACGATCATTTTCTTTCTATTCATTCAATGAAAAGGCAAAAGTACATAAAACCAATGGAAATTAGTCGTACATTTGACCTGATTTATTAACAGACATCTCTGAGTATTAGTTATGAAAAAAGTCTTTTATCTTCTGATTTGCCAGCTTTTATCCGTCTCCTATCTCTTTGCCGATGGTGTGCAGACTGAGAACAGAACGGTGATTTTCATACCTTCCGGTGGTGAAAAGGTTCATTTGTTAACTCCCGGAAGCAGTGTTTCCGAAACAGTTTCCTTTAAACAGGAAGCCTATCCTGTACGTAGACTCCTTCGTGTTGTCGGCGGAGTAAAAATGCCGGCTCCTTTTGAAAAAAGGGGAGAGGAAATGTTCAGGCGGTCGGAATTTTATATCGACGACAATCTGGATTCCGTCCATGTGAAGAAAGATAAGTATTCCTTGTATTTTAAAGGAGAAGATAATAACTTCGAGCGGCATGCCTATTACCGTATTTCGGGTGACTTGCTGAAACCCGGTGAACTGACGGTGACCTTGCCGGTTGTGAAACGTCAGGACCTGTCCGTTTCTGCGGGTGGTGACTTTGGCGTACAGATAGAATTGTTTTATAAAAAGCCCGGACGCTATAAAGACGATATTTACGACTGCCCGGATTCGTTGCTTTATTTCCCGGTACCCGCAGGCTCCGGCAAATATCAACAAGTAACGCAAACATTCGTGCTTCCTGATAACGTCGCATGTACCTTTTTACGTATCGGGGGAACTCATTTCAGTGGCGAGTGCTGGGTGGAGGCACCCAGATTGGTGCAGAACAAGAAACAGGTCTGCTCCATACCTTTTGCTAAGTTTGCCGATAAGACAGACGATTATAACTACTGGACCGGTTGTAACCTTTCTACCCGCAGCTGGCCGCGTTGGAAACTGGATTTCAACGGTACGACTGTTTACGAAGGAAATATTTTCGACAGAGCTTCTGATATAGCGGACTTTTATATCCTTCTGCCTGCATCCGTGCAGGGTAACGGTGATTTGAAACTGACTTTGCTCAAAGAGGATAACCGTGCAGCGTATTCTTATGAACTCCGTTCGCTGGAGATTATCGAAGAGAGTGCCCGTGATTTTGAAGTTGTTTCCGTGCCTGAATATGTTTCTGCCGGAGCGGCTTTCGGTGTACTGGTAGAAACGAATAAGCCGGATGTCCGTTTGAAGGTACAGGCTCCGTCTTCTGTTATCCCGGCGTCTCAGGAAGTGGTATTAAAAGAAACAGGTTTGCACGTGATTGAGTTTCGTGCCGGCAATTATGCTTCCGCCGTTCCGATGATTTTTGATGACGGAAGCCGTAAAGCGGAAGTAACAATTCGTCAGATAATAGAAAAGGAACCGGATGAGGTTTACATTTCTTCCGGGGATGAAATTTATATAGATAAGGAATATGCGCCTTATGATTATTTCTTTAAATGGTATATCTCCCAGCGGGTCGGAAACTGGTATCAGTTCCGTCCTTCCTATCAGTGGAGCGGTTTCCGCGTTGCCCGTCCCGAAGTTATCCGTCATTATACCGGTTTGCTGAATAAGCTCCGGGTTCCTTATGCCTGGCAGGTAGAAGGCCGTACATTGGCCGGTAAACGTATCAATCCGGATTTGGAAACATTGGCTTCCCCGATGTTCCGCGGAAAGCAGGCGCACGAAAATGACGGCGGTTATTATTACTGGCAACATTTCCTGTATCAAGGAGTCTTCTCGGATATGGCTGCCCGTAACCGTCCTTACGGCGGTATTTTTGCTAAACATCGCCCGATTTATACCGACCACGGAACCTTTATCCATTATGACCCGTATGGTGTCAAGGATATGGCCGACGGTGCCCGCAAGCTGGTTGAGAATTTCCGTTACTCAAAAGGAGAGAGCAGCCGCCATACAGGTCCTTCCACGTTGTTCCGTTATTTGTATCAGGCTGGCTATAACTGGTTGGGAGCCGAGCAGATGTACGGTCCTGAAGAAATTATCCTGTCTTCGTTGCGTGGTGCTTCACGTGCTTACAGCAAACGGGATTACGGAACGTTGCATGCTATGCAATGGGGTTCAGGACCTTTTACCGACCCGAAACATTCTTTACGTTTGTATATGTCGCTTGCCGTAGCCTATATGCACGGTTCTTCCCATATGAATACGGAAGAAGCCTTGTGGCTGGATGAATATGCCAACGACCGTTATTCCCAATCGGGCAAAGAGCATTTATATGCACAGCATCGTGTGCTGGATTTCATAGAAACACATACCCGTCGCGGCGAATTGAAAAGTAACGTCGCTGTTATCCAGGGAAGGAATGATGCCTGGAAATCGTTCGGTCGCGGCAGCTTATGGTCACAGAAGGGCGACAAATGGCAATTTAATAAAGCTACGGAAAGTTTTGACCTCCTGAAAGTCTTCTATCCCAATAATATCGTGGATGGTTGCGGTCCTAACGGCTGGTTCACTTCTACGCCTTACGGGACTATCGACATTCTGCCTATCGAGGCTCCGCAAGATGTGATGAATAAATATAAGGCAATGGTATTCCTCGGTTGGAACAGTTTCGATGAAAGCGACTTCCTCCGCATCCGCAACTATGTATTTGACGGCGGAACGCTTGTCCTGACGGCCGCCCATCTGAATGCCGAACTTCAACCCGACCAACCGGCAAAGTTCCCGACTAACGATGCGGTCATCCGTGAAATGTTGGGTGATAACTACAAGTCTTTGAATGGAAAGACCGTTATCCCGTTCGGATCAGGAAAGATCATCTACTTCCCGCAGGCAGCTTATCCGGCAGAATCGTCTTTGAGAAGCCAGTATGAAGAAACAATGCGTGAGTTAGCTACGGAAACCGTGAACAAGGAACTTCCCTCCGGTTGGATCGAATCTGCTCCGTCTGTAGGTTTTACTGTTTGGGATAACAAAGACCATCGCACGATTTATCTGCTGAACACCGACTGGCAAAGTGCTGAACAGCAACATACGGCAACCTTCGTCTATAACGGAAAGAAATTCCCTGTTGATGTCAGACGTTATCATATCGAAACTGTTCATTGCGCTAACGGTTTAGCGATTAATCCCGGTAGTAATACGACGGATATTTTAAGCATAAATAAAGAAGGTAACAGTTGGAAAGTAACCGTACAGAATACGGAGAAAGATACAATCCGTTGTTTTAATGCAGAAACAGGAACGACAACCACTGTTGTGCTGGATAGCCCTTCTGTTCATGTGATTACGATTGGGTATTGAAAAATAAGGTATCTCTGTCAAGTTGATTTAAAATAGAATATCCTCCGATGAAACCGGAAAGAAACCGATTCATCGGAGGATATTTATACCTGAGCATTTGTAGAACAAGTTCACTCAAGCCTCTGTTAAATAAACGCAGACTTAGTTATTCTTCTTATCTTTCTCTATTTTCCTCAAAAGATATTCCACATTAATAAAATGCCGGGTGTATTCCGCATGCATCCTTCTTACAACCGAACTGGCTGCTGCCATCTGAGCAAGGAACTGTAAATGTTTTCCCAAAGAAACATTCACTTCCATCCGTTCTTTCTTTTGTATGGTATCCTGTACGGAATAGGCACCACAAGCCATTTGTATTTCCGGCATTCCCTCATCCCAGGCATGCTGTGTATACTTGCAAAGTATTCCGAGATTTTTCTTTAAATCTTTACGAAGGATACTTAGCACTTCAAAATCATTGCGATTGGCAGAACAGGCATTCGGATTAACCAG
>ERZ839767.5011-NODE-5011-length-12509-cov-2.803035_pt1 | contig 12509 bp, 5 predicted proteins | sample MGYA00519879_ERZ839767 | MGnify/ENA primary metagenome ERZ839767 (study PRJEB31850, sample SAMEA3708852) | human gut metagenome | biome: human gut; feature: human-associated habitat; material: faeces | place: China | collected 2014 ...
CTAAATTTCGGAAGCGATAATTCGATAAACGTCATTCCTAAAAGACCGGATAAAAGCAGCACAAATAAATATTCAGTACCAAAAAGTATGAATAAATTCCGAATGGATGAACCACATACTTTTCTTAATTCAATTTCCCGGTTTCGTGTGCGCATACGGGTGATAAACAAGGAGAGATAGTTGAACAATGCGCAAAGTATAATCATGCCGCTTGCTATGGAGAAAAGTACTAAATAATTGAATTTAAGGGTCAGTTTTTCATTTATGGCAGAGTAATGGTATTGGGTTAATGGAATTATCTTATATTTTTCGAGAGGTTTGGGATACCATTGGTTTCCGGATTCGTAGTTCTTCATTTTTTCCTGAAAAGATGTAGCATCCACTCCTTTACGTAGCCGAACGTAGGTTTGAAATCTATGTACTCCCCATTCGCTTTTTTCTTTTTGAAATTGTGATGACATTGTCCATGCGGCAAAATAGAGATTACTATGTTTCTCTACATTTTTCAGAATGGCACAGACTGTCTTAGGTGTATCATTTGCCTTTATCTCTTGTCCCAAAACTTCTGTTGAACCGAATAATGACATAGCAGTCTCTTCTGTTAATGCAATTTTATTATCAGAATAAAGAAATTCTATGCTTCCGGATAATATGGAGGTAGGTTGGAACATCTCTAAAAATGTGGAGTCAGCATACATGCAATTAACTTTTGCCGTTTTCCCCTCTTTGGTTTTCAGCCCCATTTCCCATTGGTAAACTGCACATGCGGCTTCTACTTCCGGAAATTCTTGCCGAAGTGTAGTAGCTAACATATATGAACTGTATGTGCTGAATGTTGATTCACTAAAAGTGGCTTCTTGATAAAGTAAATGAGTTCGTTCCACACCTTCGTAGAATTTGTCATACGTTATTTCGTAGTGTATCCACAGATTTGAGAGTGCAAAGCAAGTAAATCCTACTGCCAAACCTATAATACTGATAATACTCTGTATTTTGTATTTCAGTATATTACGAAACGCTATCTTGCAATAATGCTGTATCATGTTTTTGATTTTTCTATTATTCACTCTTTATCACTTCTGCCGGATTCTGCCGCGCCGCCTGCCATACCCGCCAACCGATACATGCAAAAATAACGATCATTATACCACCAAAGATAGCAAAATATATCCAGGCACTGATAACTGTCTGTTCTACATAGTTTTCAAGCCAACGCTTCATCAGCACATACCCTACAGGGAATGCGATGACAGATGCTATAATCAGTAAGAGCATATATTCCTTCACAAACATAAGAAGAATATCTTTAATGGCAGCTCCATTCACTTTGCGTACAGCTATTTCTTTGCGCCGTTGTTCACAACTTAGTGTAACAAGAGAGAAAATGCCGAAAGCGGCGATCAGCATACAAACAATAGCAATAAAACTCAGTAACTTTATCAATGCATCTTCTGATTTCAGATAGCCGGTATACTCCTCTTCTGTATTATATAACTTATATCGCACTTCCGGATATTCATAAGTGAATATGCTATCTATCCGATTTTTAAGTTCTTTCCATTTGCCATCATGAAACTTGATTAGTATTTGTCCTTTCCCTATCGAAAATCCGGAGTTTTTAAGAATATCTTCTGTAATTAGAGTATAAGGCTGTACCGGTTCTGTTGGAGCTGTGATGTGGAAGTCTTTGATTATGCCTGTAATGGTCCATGTTCTATTATCCAGATAAAGCTTCTTTCCAATCGGTTCACTCATTCCAAGTGCTTTTACTGCCGACTCGTTAATCATGATTTTATTAGTTTCTGTTGGTTTTACCATTTCCCCTTCCAGCAGTTGCAGATTGTAGAAAGATACGATTTTTTCACAATTCCACAAACTCAGCATATCTATGCTTTTCATACCATCTTCTTTCCCATCCCAATTTTTGAAGCTTTGTGAAAAACCTGATGACTTGGGCAATAAACAACAATGTCCGGTTATGACCTCTTTTGTGCATGAGAATTGCTTTATCTTATCAGCAATGGTTTCAAAATCTTTATCCGGATATAAAAGATTGATAGAAGCTATATTTTTTCTTTCCCATCCCAGATCCGTATTCGTAAGATAGTAGATTTGCTTCATCATGACTATTATACAGAATGTGACAAGAAGCCCTATCGCTAACTGAAATGCAATGCTTACTTTACGGAGCATATACTTATTTCCGGTATTCCGGATGTGCGACCGCCTGATGGCGAATGGTACCAACAGAAGCAATGATAACAAAAGAATCCCGATAAAATAAAGAAGTGATTCTCCATAAATGTTTCCGGATACTCCTGATATCTCTTTAAAAGCAGGTAAAACGATTTCAATCAAAGCCATGCCCAATATTCCTGATGAGAATATGATGTATAGGTATTCTACAATAAACAGAATAAACATCCCTCCAATGGAGGATCCACATACTTTGCGTAATTCTATCTCACGGCTACGCATCTGCATACGGGTAATAAACAAAGAAAGATAATTGAATAATGAGCAAAGAATGACCAATCCGCCAGCTACGGAAAATAGTATCAGATAATATAGCTTGATGGATTTAGTTTGATTAATCGGTGAATAATGATATTGGGTGAGTGGTATCAATCGGACGTTTTCAAATACCCGATGAGGATCTCGCGGATCAGCTTTAGCTTCATGTACAGCTAATTTCTTCTGGAAAGCTGCAACATCAGTTCCTTCGTGCAATTTAATAATTATCTCAAAACCTCCATTCCCCCATTCATCCTGCCAACTGCGGAAGTACTTGCCCTGGCCCCAAGAGCCAAATGAAAGATTGCTATGATGAAGGTCTGAAAGAAGAGCACAAACAGTTTTAGGGTCATCATTGTAGTTTTTTACTTCTTTGCCCAGTACATCCGTGGTGCCAAATAAACGCATTGCGACGTCTTCTGTTAAAGCTATCTTGTCATCTGAATACATAAAGTCCATGTTACCGGATAGAATGGAAATTCCGAACATGTTCATGAAACAAGAGTCCGCCTGCATCTCATGAACTTCTACTGCGGGTTGACCGTCTACTTTTATGTCCGTTGCTTTTGTCCATCTGGTATATGCGCATGCGGCTTCCACTTCAGGAAAGTCGTTTTTCAGCACCGTTGATGCCGGATATGGCATATAAGTGGAATACCCGCTTGTTCCAAATATATTTTCTTTGCAGAGGATGTACATCCGGTCGGCTCCTTCGTGGTAAGCATCATACGTAGTATCATAATGTATCCATAGATTTGCAAGGGCGAAACAAGTAAATCCTACTGCCAGACCTATAATACTGATAATGCTTTGTGTTCTGTATTTCAGTATATTACGAAATGCTATCTTGAAAAAGTGCTGTATCATAGCTATATATTAGTTCACGCATTATTTTACTGATGTCATTCACAAGATTATATATCAAAGTGAATTTCTTTTTTAGATTAAGATTCAAATCTCGTGCCAAAGTTATAACAGATTGTTTTTCAGGTAAATATTTGTTTTAGTAATATTGCTTTAGTGTGCTATACTGCACAAAAATAGTGCATATTCGCACAAATGGTACATTTAAAATCACAAAGAATAGTTATAGGCTCTGACTATAACTTCTTAACTTTTGATGAAGTAATAATCTAGCTGTGAACAGGTGTAGCGTTTTTTCTCTTTTAATAATCGGGAAGATGCTTCTACTTTTCTCTAAAAAACCATGCATTAGATGCACTCATGAATACACTCCTTGATGATGGACTAACTATTGTATATCAGTGTTTTATAGTCTAAAAATAGAAAGAAATATGTGGTGTTAAGGGTTCAAAATAGGGTCAGGGTCACTTATACCCCCAAATTCTGCTCAAATGAATAGAATATTTTAAGTGGGTGTAAAATAAAAGCACTGATATGGCGTCAAATTACCAAGGAATCAGATTTTATAATCCACTCTTTATTACTTTTGCTTCACTTTTCTGTTTTTTGTATCAAACATTTACTCATAAAGAATCGTTCGCATTACAATATTTCGAATCTACGGGAATTTGTTTTTTGCAAAAACCGTCTAAAATCAACTATCTGTATATCAATGCAATATTGACTAGTGGAATTAAAAATCACCTGCAAATGGGGCTATAAGTGACCCTGACCCTATTTTGAACCCTAACAAGCCTTTTATTAGTCTTGGATTTGTTATATTTATTAAATAAAAGCACGTGAGAAATATTATGGTAAGTCAAGGCATAGTCAACCCCTGCCTTAAACGGAACATAAGAAGCAATGTCGTGATGCAAAACTAGCAATATTCCACATTACGAGATTGCTAGTTCTGCATCACGACATTGCTTCTTATAATTTTATACTCCCAAAGGACAAATCGTTTTTATTCTTTAATCACTTCCGCCGGATTCTGCCGTGCTGCCTGCCATACGCGCCAGCTGATACTTATGGTGATAACCATTGCTATCCCTGCAAAAATGAGGATGAACGGTAATGTTCCTATACTTACCTGACGATTGTACGTCTCTATCCAGTGCTTCATAATAGTATAACCGGCAGGGAAAGCTATCAATGAAGATACGATCAATAGCATTGCGTATTCTTTAAAGAAGATGCTCAGGATATTGCTGATGGTAGCCCCATTTACTTTGCGGATAGCTATTTCTTTCCGGCGTTGTTCGCATGTCAATGATACCAATGAATATATGCCGAATATAGATATCAGGATACAAACAATTGCAGAGAATCCCAATAGACTGGATAATGCATCTTCTGATTGCAGATACTTATTATATCGTTCTTCCTCGCTGTCCAGAAATAATTTGCGGTCGGGAAGTTCAGCTTGCTGCATTTTCTCGATGCTACGACGACATTCTTCCCAGGTTCCCGGTTTATACTTGAAGAGGACAAAGCAACGCGACCACATCCACTGTGATTTATTGGTATTGACAAATACAGTATGAGGCAGGTCCTTGGAAGGCGACCTGTACGCACAGTCTTTTATGACTCCGATCACAGTCATAGGTTCCACTTCTTTATTGCAGTAAAAGATGTGTTTGCTGATAGCTTCTTCAGGTGTCCATCCCATAGTGCGTGCTGTCGTTTCCATGATATTAACTTCACGGACATCCGACTTATCCGATATCCATTCTCCTGCTACCAGTTGCATGTTATAGAATTTGAAGAACTCCTCTCCTGCCAGAATTTCATCTATACCCATTGGGTTTTCAGTTGTCCCATTCAATCCGTCCCAGGAATCTACCTCAAAAGCTGAATAAGAACCCATACTGATGAGCGGCCAGTAAACAGGCCGTACAACTTCAGTTACCATGGGTAACGCTTTTATCTTCTCTGCCCATACATTCATGTCCACATTCATCCAGATGCCCAGGGAAGCACGGTTCCGATAATCCATTCCCATATCTACATTACGCAAATGATAAAGTTGCATTTGCATAATGACAGTACAAAGTATAAATGTAAGGCAGACAACAAGCTGTATTACAATGCTTCCCTTACGGCATATATGTCCCATTATACTCATTTGAGTACTATGAAGTGTATTCTGCAATGAGTGACAGCGGAATAGGTAAACAGAACATAGCGCCACTATAAAAGCCAATACTGACATACCTGCGACGTATAATATGCAATTCCCATAAATGGATATATCTGTATCGACAATCATGGAATATTGCAAGAACCAGGGTTTTAGTAATTCCACGAAGAACATCCCTAAGAGTGAAGCCAATAGAATAGTAAATAGAAAGTCCGTACTAAGTAATGCCAATAACGAACGTTCGGATGCTCCATTTACTTTGCGTAGTGCCATTTCCCGTTTACGCGAGCGAAAACAGTCGATATAAATCGTTAAATAGTTGATTAATGCGCACAGAATGATAAGCACTCCTGTGATGGAGAAATAAACAATGTAACGGAACCGTACTATTTGTTCGTCTCCACGAATAAATTCATCCGCATAACGCAGTGAGGTAATGGGCTCCAGATAGAAACGTGTATATCCGGTTACACCATAGCTGTTCTTTTTGAGTTCATCCGGAAAGTGCTGATTCATTTTTTCTAAAAGTACATCCACATTTGTTCCGGGCTTTATTTTTATCAGCATCCTGTAATTGGCGTTATCCCATGAAGTATCATTATTGGTACGCCCCATAAAAGCATATTTAAAGTTAGAATGCTCTCCCCAATCGCTGACAATGGCACTTATGCGATACTCGTACCGATGGTTATTGTCTGTTATGGTCTCTCCAATCACTCTGGTAGTACCGAACAAGTCTTGAGCAGCTTTTTCTGTAATGGCTATCCCGCTCTTTTCCGGTGAGGTGGATAAAAAGAATTGGTTGTCACCCACCAGAACTTTTATATCCATCATACGGATGAAAGTTGTATCAGGCATTAACATCGGATATTCCGTAATCTGTTTCCCATTTTTAATGAATAGAGTATTCTGACCTGATGCACAGAAATCTTCTATTTCAGTGTAAGTCGTTTTTAAATGATTCCCCAACGCGTAGGGCACAAAGTCAGAGTAGTGCCCTCCAAAGTGGCAATCGTCCATTCGTACCAAATAAATGCGTTCTGCATCCTTATGGAAATCATCATAAGTCATTTCATATTGCACCCAGAATGTAGACAGTGCAAAACATGCCAGACCGATTGCCAGTCCGATGATACTGATGATACTTTGCGTTCTGTACTTCAACAGATTCCGATATGCTATTTTTAAATAATGGTGTATCATAACTAACCTCTTTATTCTGCTTTCATGATTGTTGCCGGATTGATGCGGGTTGCTTTATTCACCTGCCAGAACAATGTTCCCAACGAAATGCCTGCCACCACTAATATAGCTATCAGGTAGATGAATATACTAACAGGAGCTTTCACTATAAAATCCCGTGTATAGATGTATATCAGATAATAAGATAAAGGTATGGTCAGCAATGCTGCACCGGCTATCACCCATATATACTTGCGGAATAGAACGGAATACAGATTTTTCAATTGTGCCCCATTCACTTTGCGGATGGCTATCTCGCGGTAGCGTTGGCGGATGTCGAATAAGGAAAGTCCGAATAATCCCAATGCCGAGACAAAAATAGAGATGGTGGCAAACAATGTAAACACGGTTGCTACACGGCGGTCGTCGTCATACAGGGCCTGAACATCTTCTTTCAGCCAGTGATAGTCGAACTCTTCCGCATGAAAAATCTCCTTTCTTGTGTCTTGCAAATATTTGATAAGTTCCTTCTCCTTACCGACCTTACAGGCTATTTGGAATTGTGCTCCACCGTAACCGGGTGTCACGATGTATACCACGGGTTTCTTTCCGGCTGTAAGATGGCCGGTATAGTAATCTTTGATGACAGTTCCTACAGGCATCAAAGACAGGCCGCCTTCTACTATTTTTCCGTCCATTGAGGAAGTAATCCAGAGTGCCTGTTCTCCTCTTACGAATGCTTCTTCCTGCTTCGTATAACCGAATGCTTTCAAAGCTGCCTCATTCATGACAACTACATTCTCTGAATAATCCTTTGCCTCCACTTTCCCCGGCAATGTACCTTGTACTGCTTGCAGTTCATACAGCTTGAAGAAATCCGCCGGTATATACATCACCATCATATTTAGCTTCACGTCTTTATCATTAATAAGTGTCGTACTGCCTCCGCTACTGAGGATGCCACTTTGCGAGGGATCGCCACAGAACCACCGTTCTATGAAAGGACATTCATCCAGTTTTTGCCGGATGGTAGTCGTATTCTGCCAGCGCTGTTTTCTTTCGGCTTCACTTTCACCTCCCCAGCTCTTGGGGGTAGGAATCAGATTGGCATAAAGTATGCCTTCCGTCTTGAATCCCGGAGGGGTATTTTGCAGGAAACGGAGGTGGCTGCTGAAATATAGAGAGAGGACTATCAGCAAAAGAGTGATGCTATACTGGATAAACAGGAAAACCGTACGTGTAGCGACAGAATGCCGTGAACTTCCGATGGAACGTATGGACACGATGGGTGGCAGATAATTGTATTTGATAAAAGGATATACAGTAGTGAGTAGTGGCAAAAGCACCAGCACACCGAGCGACAGTTGCCAGTCGAAAGCCGTATAAGGTACATCGCTGCCCAGCAACCTGCTGGCATATCCCGAAAATATTTCGATAAAGAACCAGGCCAGCAGCAGCGAGATGACGATCATCAACATATTTTCCGTCCATAACTGGAGGAAGAGTGCACGTCCACGGATGCCGAATACTTTCTTGATACCATACTCCTTGGAACGTTTCAGCATAAAAACCAGATAGATGTTGACGAAGTTTAGTATGCCTGCCAGCAATAATAACAGGCATACTCCCATAAGTACCAGAATGTGCGAACGACTGCTATAATGCCACATATTCGGTTGATCGGCCATGGCAGCCAATCCTTTATTCCAGTAGAGTTGGCTGACAGGAATAAAGTCGTAACTCACCATATATCCCCATTCTGTTTGTCGCTTCACATGGCTGATAGCATTAATGGCATCTACATCTACTCCGGGCATAAAACGCAGGATTTCTATATACATTTTGCTCCACTCTCTTCTGGTTTTCAGATCCAGATTTATCAGTACATCAAATGTTAGCGAAGATTTGCATGCCGGTTCTTCCAATATACCACAGATCGTCAACAGCTTGCCTCCGGAGTATCCTATCGTTTGTCCTATAGGATTCTTATCTCCGAACACACGTTTGGCAAACTGACGGGTAATGAGTACTTCTTCAGGCGCTTCTATGTGTTTACCTTTCAATGGGTAGTGAAAGAAGTGCAAGAATGCTGTGTCTGCTACCAATGCTTGGACGGTATAAGGTTTCTCATCGATGGTTACATTGTCATTGTCCAGTGTGATGAAGTAACTTCTCTTTTCTATGGCTTCGGGAGCGTAGTAAACCGTATCTGCACCACTGTCTTTATTCACACTGCCAGGGAATACATTGCCATCAATTTCCCGTAGCGGGATAAAAGTCCTTTCAGCATGGGTGCAGTGCGTGTTCACTTGCAACTCACGGTGAATGTAGCGTACTAATATGATGGTACATGCCAGGCTGAGTGCCAGACCAATGACATTAATGATCGTATATGACTTGGAGCGTATCAGGAAGCGCCAGGCGTATTTGAGTGTTTTCATATTTCAGTCTTTCTATATTTTAGTTATATTTTATTTCTTATTCGCTTTTCATAATTTTTGCCGGATTAATCCGTGCAGCTTTATTCACTTGCCAGAGCAATGTACCTAACGAAATGCCAGAAACTACCAGTATGGCTATGGAATAAATGAATATGCTGATAGGAGCTTTCACTACAAAATCTTGCGTATAGATGTATATCAGGTAATAGGATAAAGGTATGGTAATCAATATGGAAATTCCTATTACCCAAATGTACTTGCGGAACAGAACTACATACAGATTTCTCAATTGTGCTCCGTTTACTTTGCGGATGGCTATTTCCCGATATCGCTGTCGGATATCAAACAGAGAAATACCGAATAGCCCGAGACCTACAATTATAATCGCAATACAAGCAAAAACGGAATAAATAATGCTTGTTTGTCTGTCCTGGGCATAGATTGCTTTTACGTCTTCCTCCAGAATGCTGTATTCAAAATCTTCACTGCCATAAATCTTTAATTCCGTTTTACGTAGGAACTCAAGCACTTCTTTCTTTTTACCCGGCACACAGGCTATCTGATAGACATCGCCGCTCATCTGATTGCTCACCATATAAACAGTAGGTTTCTTTCCTAAAGTTAAATGTCCGTTGTAGTAATCATCTACCACCGCTACAATGGGTTGGGTTTTGGATTCGTTTCCTCTTTTCAGGGGATTTTCTATGCTGGCACCCTGACAAGTGGTGTAGTTTAAGGCTTTCATAGCTGCCTTATTCACCACCAGAACTCCGAAAAAGCCTTTATCTGATAAATCGGGGAGCTCGCCTTCGATAAATTTAATATCATAGACCCGAAAAAAATGAGGCGTGGCAAGACGCATATTCAGGTAGATCTTCTTCCCTTGCTCGTTTATATAATCACTGCCATAATCTCCTTTAAGAATGTCAATATAGCTAGTCTCAAAATCTTCTATATAGGGACAGGAAGAAAGCTCCTTATTTAATGCGTTCACTCGCTCCTGCTGTTGTTTCATGCTCTCTTCCGTGTAAGTATTAAAATCCTTTGATTCGTAAGTCAGCTGAGCAATGATAATATCTTTGGTACGAAACCCCGGTTCGGTACTAAGCAACATATTCAGTTGATTATTGAAATAAAGCGAGATTACTACCAATAAAAAAGTGAGTACGTACTGAATCCCCAGAAATAGGATCCGTGAATGTATTGAACGACTTTCCGAACCTATAGAACGGATGGAGACAATAGGGGGAGTATAATTGTATTTGATGAATGGATAAAGAGAAGTAACCAATGGGAGTACTACCAATATGCCTAATGATAATTGCCAGTCAAATGTCGTATAGCTAAACTGATGATTGAAAAGATTTCTCACTGGCACAGTACTTACTTCTACAAACACCCAAGCTATGAGCATAGCGGCTGATACCAACAAAGTATTCTCTATCCATATATTAAGAAATAGTTCTTTACCCCTTGCACCGAACACCTTTTTCAATCCGTATTCTTTTCCCCTCCGGAGCATGACAACCAGATAGATATTGATGAAATTAATAATACCTGCTAATAGCACTAATAGGCATACTCCTATCATAATCCACAGATGGGAATAGCTGCCGGCAGAGAACATCAATGTCTCCTCATTACTGATGGAGCTATCCCAATAGATTTGTTTGACGGGAATCAAAGAATAAGTATAAGTACGCGTATCACCGCTTTCGGGCGAGTTTATATATCTTGGGATACTACCTGTTTTGTTTAGCTTATTTATATCAGTGCCCGGCATGAATGAAAACAAGTCTATAGCCATACGTTCCCAATTATCAGATAAAGCTTTAGACAATACTACATCGAACTGCAGGAAAGTCTTGTTTCCGGGATTACCCAATACACCCTCAATGGTTATGTCCTTTCCATTAGAACAACGGATGATTTTACCTACCGGATTCTCCTTACCGAAGAGCTTGTGGGCAAATGCCTCTGTAATTAAAGCGGAGTGCGGAGAAGGTAATGTAATATTTCCCTGCACCACCGGGTAGCGGAATAGCTGAAAAAAGATACTGTCTGTTACGATGATTCGCGAAGGAAACCGATTTGCCCCAACCATTATATGGTCTTTCTCCAACGGAATGAAGCTGCTCTGCTTATTGATGTAGCGTTGATCGATAAGGCTGCTATCTCCCCTATTAATAAGCATACTTAAATATTTATTGCCACCCATATCCGCTTTGACACCATAAACCTGTTCCCGGTCAATGCAATGGCTATCCACTGTCAATTCCCTGTGAATATAGCGGAATAGAATAATGCAACATGCCAGACTGAAGGCCAGCCCCAGTAGATTAATAATCGTATATGATTTGGAGCGTATCAGGAAGCGCCAGGCGTATTTGAGTGTTTTCATATTTCAGTCTTTATTATATTAATCTCTTTCTGTTATTTTGCTATTCTCTGATAATGCTGTATTTGTTCCTTATTTTAATATCAGTTCTTCCGCTTCGCCAAAGTTATCATATCCCGTCGTAATAACCCAATCTCCCGGCTGCAAACCGTCTGTAATCTCGTATTGTTGGGGGTTCTGGCGTCCAATACTAAGAGGAACACGCGTTGCTTTCGTTTTGGATGCGTTTAGTTTGTAAATCCATTGACCACCGGTAGCCTGATAGAAATTACCGCGTGGGATAACGATGGCCTGTTCGGGTTGTCCCAACTCTATCTGTACACGAAAGCTCTTTCCTACACGTACATTGTCGGGCATCTCTCCGGTAAATACTAAGTCGACATCGAAAGTGCGGTCTTTTACTTCGGGAACTACCTTTGTAATACGGAGTGGATATTTACGCCCCTGATAATTAATTGTGGCGGGAAGCCCTGTAGTGATACGGTCTATGTAGTATTCACTGAGTGAAGTGTGTATTTTATATTGGTCTAGTACCTTGATTTCGGCAATACCTTGGTTGGATGATACTTGCTGCCCCGGAGTTACTTTCACGAAACTGAGCTGTCCTGCAATCGGTGCTGTGACCACCAGATTATTCATCCGTTCCAGTGAACGCGTAAATTTCTTTTGTTCGCGTTCGAGGTCATTCTTCAGCAAATCCTTTCGGATGAGCGTCACAGCCGAATCGTGACGGAGACTTTCCATCTGAAGGGCACTGTTTTGCAGTTTATAATTATATTCGTCTTCCGAAACTTCCAGTTGGGCTTTGCTTTTAATACCCATCTTGTATTCTTCTTTGTCCAAAGCGAAACTTTTGGTCAGGCGGTTCATTTCATATTGCGTCTGCAGAGTCTGTTGTTTCAGCGTGAGGCTTTTTTGCTCCATCTCA
>ERZ839767.5012-NODE-5012-length-12507-cov-2.728558_pt1 | contig 12507 bp, 10 predicted proteins | sample MGYA00519879_ERZ839767 | MGnify/ENA primary metagenome ERZ839767 (study PRJEB31850, sample SAMEA3708852) | human gut metagenome | biome: human gut; feature: human-associated habitat; material: faeces | place: China | collected 2014 ...
TGTTGACGTGCCGGAGGTGGGGGATGAGCTGGCGCAGTTCGGGCACAGGACGGACCCGAATCTCTCTTGGCTCCTTGTTATTTCCTCTATGCCGGAGGATGCGGGGATGACGATGTACGCTGGGGTGGATAGTTACACGCTCTCGGGAAAATGGGCTATTAGAGTGGGTAAAGCCCCAGACGGGAGTAACCGGGTAGGAATATTCACGAAAAATGGGGAGCTCTCTGATGTTATCGAGGGGTTGGAGGAAAAAATTCAAGACGCCATAGCCAAAACAGTAGACATAACCGCACCCTCTCAAGTGTTTAAATACGAGGCGGCTTACACGGGTACCCCAACCCCGGCAAGCATCCTTTTAATGGCACTCCCGAGGAATTTCACGCCGACGTCGTACCAGTGGCAATTTTTAAATGGCAGCACTTGGACGAACATAAGCGGGGCGACCTCCTCGACTTATTCGGTTGCACCGGGTAACACCACGTTGTTTCCTCCCGGTGTTTACACGAGAACATTCCGGTGTGTATGTAACGGTGACGAGAAATTGTCGGATAATTTCACGCTTGCCAAGTTAGCGGATGGTGCAATAGGGCAGCCCGGAGTGGCGGGCAAGGGGGTAAAAAGTACAGTGGTAACCTATCAAGACTCTACCTCCGGCACGACGGCACCCACGGGAACATGGTTAGCAAGTATTCCACCCGTGGCGGCTGGTTCTTACTTGTGGAGCAAGACCGAGATAACGTACACGGATAACTCTAAAAGCACGATGTATTCCGTGGCAAGGATGGGAACGAATGGTACTAACGGGAACGCCGGGAACGGGGTAAGCGGCACGGTGGTGACGTACCAAGCCTCAACTTCCGGCACGACCGCACCGACTGGGACGTGGAGTAACACCATTCCCCCGGTTTCGGCAGGTTCTTTCCTTTGGACGAAAACGGTAATCAGTTACACGAATGGAACAAGTTCGACAATTTACTCCGTGGGTAAGATGGGAAGCACGGGAGCGGCGGGGAAAGACGCTTACACGATCCTGCTAACCAACGAGGCTCACACGGTGGCTTGCGATGCCAACGGGAATCCGTTACCGGGAGAATTGGCGAAGGCGAAAACGAAGATAACTGCCAACAAGGGGACTTCTAAATTAGCGGCAGTTCATTCCGGGGCAACGACGGGGCAATTCTATGTCGTTAGTTTAACAAGTGTTGGCGGAGCATTTCAATTAAATGGTAATGACGAGATAACATGTACAGCCATGAACGCGGACACGGCGTCATACACTTGTAAAGTTTATCTTGAATCCACTTCTTTCTATGTGGAGAAAACATTTATTGTCACGAAAGCGAAATCCGGGGAAAATTACTGGAAAACTGACGTGTGGTTGGACGCGTCCTCCTATGACGCTGACAAGTGGATACCTTTTACCGGTACGGCTTTGCAAAGAATGGGATACAACAGGATATGCGTTTCGGTGGCGCTTAATAGTGGAACTAAACCGGCTTGGAGTACTCATGCCTCTGGTTTCTCGGTTGACTTTGATTTCGACATGCAAGCGAGCGGGTGGGGAACGACTGACGCGCAAACTCTAATTTACGCTGACACGTTCAAGTTCTGCCCGGAGTCCCCGGCGAGTTGCGGGCAAATGACGTATTCAAGCATCCCGGTTTTGTACCTGCGTGGAGGGGGCAAGTATCACGTGAAAACTGATTTTCCCGTCACGTGGACACCAAGGCCCGACGGGTACACGTGGACCAGTGGATCGTACACGCAATCGGTAAGCCCGCAAACGAGTAGGCCGAAGCCGGTTGGGACAAGCATAATCGGTCGTGGTGTTAGATCGGTGGCGAACAAGTACGCCGTTTCGTCAAGCAACACGACAGCCCCCACGTCGTGGTCAGACACGGTACCATCCACGACGACGATGAATAGATACCTTTGGAATTACGAGATCATAACCTACACGGATGGCACGACGACGGAAACGAACAAGCGGGTGATCGGGGTGCATGGAGCCACCGGAGCCACGGGAGTGGGGATTAAATCGATCACCGAGTATTACCTCGCTTCCGCTAGTGCAAGTGGCGTGACAACATCCACGTCGGGATGGACGACCGGGATGCAAGTCACCACAACGACAAAGAAGTACTTGTGGAATTACGAGATTGTCACGTACACGGATAATAGTAAATACACTAGCACACCCGTGATCATCGGGACTCATGGTGCCACCGGAGACAAGGGCGACACGGGTGCAGCGGGGAAGGGCGTGAAAAGCACGACCGTGACCTACCAATCTAGTACTGGCGGTACCACCGCGCCAACAGGCACGTGGTCATCAAGCATTCCGGCAGTACCTGCTGGTTCCTACTTGTGGAGCAAGACCGAGATAACGTACACGGATAACCAGAAGAGTACCGTGTATTCAGTGGCGAGGATGGGCACGAACGGGACTAATGGTAATGCCGGGAACGGGGTAAGTAGCACGACTGTAACTTATCAAGCATCAACGTCTGGTACTATCGCCCCCACGGGGGCATGGAGTGGCACGATTCCATCGGTGTCGGCGGGTTCTTTCCTTTGGACGAAAACGGTAATTAGTTACACGAATGGAACTAGTTCGACAATCTACTCCGTGGGAAAGATGGGTAACACGGGAACCCAAGGGATACCCGGCGAGTCTGTCAACGGGAAGATGTTGTATAAAGACCCGGAATTTAAAGTAGGGTTAAACGGGACTAGAACTTATGGTGCGCAAAATGGCGGGGGAACCGTGGTAATATCTCGCACGAAAAAATCAACAGGTCAAAATCAAGCGGGATCGTTGACATCCACCGAGGCGGCCCAAATAAAGGAAAAACTAGCGGGTTCCCCGTACTCGGAATCGGATTGGTGCTTGTACATCAAGTGTCATGGTGGCACGTCAACAGGTCATCTAGGAGGATTCTACTTCGGGAATCAATCGAGAGCGAATGCCGTGTTCATCGTTAAAGTTAGTGCCAAAATACCCGTCGGGTACACGCTTAAAAACGCTCATAATTCACATGGAACTGGTTACAAGCAAGAATTTCTAACCCCCATGGTGGGAACGGGGAAATACGAGACTTATATTTTCAAGGAAACTTGCGGTCCAACCGGAACTTTTAACACCGTGAATCACCTTTACCTTTCTGGCCCGGTGACAACCGAGGCCGCCCCTTGCGAGTGGTTCGTGGATTACGCAACTGTCTTTGACCAAACATCGGACGGGTATGCCGATATAGAAATCGTCACGAAAGATTCTTTCGCGGTACAGCTTGGGTTTACGAATTTCGAGGCACTGAAGGCGAACGCTTTAACTAAAGGTCCGCTAATAAAAGCGGGGCTTATTAACGCGGATGTTATAGATGTCAACACGCTGGCGGCCAATAACGCTTTTATCGACAAGTTAAGAACGAACATCCTAAAGGCTAACGTTATCACGGCCAATATGATTTCCGTTATCGGTTTCACGTTTGCCGACAACAAGATAATTGGCGGCAAAGACTTTGGTGTGGGACCGGGGGTAAAGGTAACATCAACGGATTCGGAGAAATCATTTAAAGCTTACAAGGATGCTAGTAACTATATTAGCATGTACTATAATAGCGCTAGTGACTGGGGGTTGAAAGGGGTTGTGGGAGGTGCGGAACTGTTAAAATTAGGGATAACGAACAAGCTCGGTCCTTTCGCTATCGAGGGATCGTGGCTAAGGGGTAGCAACCTGGCTCTATCTGGTTCCCAGTTAAATTTCAGTTATAGCGGCCATCAAGTGTACGTGGGTAGTCATCCTGACATGACTACCGCCGGGAATGCCAAGCTGGGGACTTTCATGTTGTCCGGGGGAGGTTATGGAGGTCTGGGTAGTAATAAACAAGTGGCGTTGATCGCGGGAGCCCCCAATAATGGTAATTCTTATGCCATGGCGGTGACACAGGGGATGTTAAAAATGTTCTCAAACGCGCACATCGTGTCGGGAGTTTCCAGGGCTTACATGACGGGAACCAACCCGGGTATAACGCTGGGTAACGAGCATCCCAATATGATATGCCTTTACGGTACTGGTAACAGGAAGAAAGTAAACTTGTACGCGGGTATGGAAATCGGAAGCCATTTTTTCATAACAAGCGAGGCCTCGCAAGGGTTTGACGTGTTATGCACGGGAAGTGAAAGATTTTACCGCAACGGGAACACGTACGTGGCTGTCCAGTCAAGTGGACAAGATACTGTTCTCGTGATGAAGACGGACACGTACAAGTGGACGGCCTGCCAGCTGCCTATTAACTGGCTTGGGACGTGGAATCCTTGATTGTAAGAAGTGAATTAATATCGAACATGTAAAATTAACGAGTATGAAACTGACATTTGTAGACAGATTTGCCATTAAGAATCTCATTCCTGATCAGGCTAACATCATAAAAGGTATGTTGTTCAATTCAATCGCCAAAAAAGTGAATTTCACCCCGGAGGAGATAGATCGTCATGAACTTTTGAATGAAGAAACGATTATAAACAATATCACAGAGACCATAGATGTGGTATTCGAGGAATCCGAGTTAGCGGTACTGAGAGAGAGGATCGACGAGATGGATCAAGCGGGAACGATTCCATTGCAGCTTATCGATTCTTATTGCAAGATAAAGAACACGAACGTTTAATTTGAAAATTATAGGAAATGGAAATTAATTACAAGACAGTAGCGACAACCACGATCCCGGTTATTTTGAAAGGGATCAACGTGAATTTTTCGGCGGAGTACGAGAACAACATCCCCGGTATAGTGACCTTCAGTTGCGACGGGCATTTCGTGGACGAGAATTCACGGCGTTCCGATTATTTGAACTTTAGCGGGTCTTACGACTGCGAGAATCGCTCTTTCACAGCCATCAGTGGTGGTCCTGTGTCACCCGTTTTCTTGACGTTACTGGAGCAGCCAATTATGGAGTTCTACAAAACGATCAAGGAAGGGTGATAAAAAAGAGGGAACTTTTCCATCACGGTACTTGTTCCCTTCACACTTAGAATTTTCAATACGCGAAAATAGTAACAAATAATGCAATATTGAAAAATAATGGAATAAAAGGAGGCGTGTAATGATAGAATTTTTTGTGACAGGTGATTTTAACGTTATTCAATCGCAAGTGTACATTATACTGGCGATGTGGGCTATAATGGTTCTCGCTGTTTGTATCGACTTGTGGGCAGGTACGGATAGTGCTAAAGCCCGGGGAGAGAAGATTTATTCCGGCGGTTTGCGAAGAACTTTTTCGAAGCTTGGGGATTACTGGCGAATACAAGTCATGGCCTTGATATTTGACTTGATCGGGAGCTGTATCGACTGGTACACGTTACCTTTCGCCTCGATGCTCGTGACGGCCGCTATCGTGTTAATCGAGGGACGTAGCGTGTGGGAGAACGAGAAAGCGAAGAAAAGTCAAGTGGCGAAATTACCGGATGCCATCCGGGCGATAATCCAATGTGCTGATGCCAAGACGGCAGAACAATTGTTAGAAAAACTAAAGGAGGTTACGGATGATAACAAGTAAATATTTTAAAGAAGAAGAATTTAATCGTTGTTCCCCGGAGTGCAGCTTGCAGGATATGAAACAAACAACCCTAAGTAAGCTGGATACGGCTAGAGAGATAGCCGGGATACCATTTGTTTTAACTTCTGCTTATCGTTCCCCGGAGTGGGACAAAAATAAAGGACGAAGCGGAACCGGGGCACATACTCTTGGTCAGGCGGTCGATATAAGGTGTAACACGTCGAGAAATCGGTTCTTGGTGGTAAACGCTTTGTTGAAGGCTGGGTTTCGAAGAATCGGGATTGATAAGAATTTTATTCATGCAGACGACTCTGAATCTCACGATCAAGAAGTTTTGTGGCTGTATTAAATAAAAAGCACGGGAGAAATTTAGAAGGTGTGTATGTGGTAGGATTCTCCCGTGCGAGGATCGGCGTTTGTTGAACCAAATAACTTGGTTTATGCGTGTACAAATTTACTCAATTCATTGAAAAGTTGAAATGAAAAAAAATCTAATTATATGCTGTGTTGCCTGTTTGGTGATCGGTTTCTTTCTTGGACGTTGGCCTACGGAAGTGAACGAAATTGTTCGTTACGTGGAGGGGAAAACAATCCGGGACACGATAACTCGATTTGTTCCGGATACGGTTTATTTAACCGGGAAATTAAAGTATAAGTATGTGTATATTTCGGATACGATTTATAAAGATGTACCCGTGATCGATCGGGAGGAAAGTATCGCAGAAACAGTCCGGGACTGGAACCGGACGAGAGAATACAATAGACTACTTTTCGATAACGAATTCGGTAAATTGTCTATCGACTTTGTTACGCAATACAACGAATTACAGAAACTATCTTACTCATTTACCCCGGTACGCAGAGAAAAAATGATCGTGAAGAAAAGAGTATTCGAGCCTTTTGTTTCCGTGTCTTGTATCCAGTTGAGTTTTTTTAGTATGGGTGGCGGTTTTTTTTATCAAGACGTCGGTTTTAGAATAGAATATGCAGTTAATGGCTTGAATTTTGGAATAATGTATAAGTTTTGAGTATTATTTGGGGTTCAAGATTGTACTTCTATTGCAAAACAGAAATTTTACTGGTTTGTATTCAATCAGGAGTGAATTAGAAAGAGGCTAAATGCCTTTTTCTTGGTTGTAGGTTGTAAGCTAAAATACATCTTCATGTGCTTCGATTAGAGCGTTTGCTTTTTGAATATCATGTGGTGTATAAATGTCCGTAATCAGAATACTTGAATGTCTGGCTTGATCCCTAACACTTAATTTGTCGATATTAGTATCCCTGAGCAAGTTCGTGATTCCTGAATATTTTAAACTATAAAATTGATAATAAGCGGGAAAGTGCAATTTTTTCCGAATCTCTCGACTCCAGTAATCTCTAAAACGTTTTTCATTTACGTATTCTAACCCGGGCATGAAATCCTTGGAAAATAGGTATGATTCACTTGGATTGTTGAAAATACTTAGATCAACCATAAGGTGTATTACTTTTTTAGGGAGAGTAATAACCCCTGCGGTTCTATTCTTAGAGATGTCTTCAGGAATATAGATAGTACGATTTTTAATAGAGAGATGTTCAAGTTTTATCTTGGACATCTCTTTGGGGCGTATAAAACAATAATACAATATATAACAAGCTAATAGATAATGTTTATTATGCTCCTGAAGATAAGTACTTAGTCGAATCAAATCTTGTTTCTCTATCATTTTTCGTTTCTTCTTGTGGGCTTTTTTACCTAACATGGAGAATCCCTCGCTAGGTTTGACCTTTACGAACTGTTGTTGCACCAAATACGTGGAAAATTGGCGTAGCCATGATAAGTAATTATCTCTAGTTTGAGCTGTATTTTCTCGGTCAATATAAACATGATCTAGAAAATCATTGACATAGGCGTGATCAAGTTGATATATGTATGTTATAGGTATTTTAAGTCTTTCATTATAATTGCATAAATTGCGTAAGAAAGAGGAATATGCCGTAAATGTTTCTTCTGTATATATGTTATCCTGAAATAATTTTGTAATATATCGTTTATAATGTTCGCATACATCATCGAATTTGTTGTAAGATTTTCCGTATTGTGTTTCAATCCACGGGTTCCATCCCTTGGATAGTTGGTCGCTTAACCTTTTTATTAAATCTTGTGCATATTTTCTTTTTGCACATATCCCGCCAGCAATACGATTAATTTTTATTCGTTTTCTATGGAGTTTACCAAGTGCTGGATCAAAAGCCATGAAGCCGATGTACCATTCTTTCCCCGTGTAAAGTTGTGGGGGTGTGTAAGAAATAATCTCGTCAATTCGTGTTTTTTCGTGATTTGTCATTTTTTTTTTGCTCACCCACATTTGTTGTGACTATGCAAAGAAATATATGTACTAATACGTGTCCCGTTTTTGTCCCGGTATAAAAATAGGGAAGCGGTTTAATAAATTGTTTTTCAATTTACTAAACCGCTTTCTGTCGGGATGACAGGATTTGAACCTGCGACAACACGCCCCCCAGACGTGGACTCTACCGGGCTGAGCTACATCCCGAAATGCGGATGCAAATGTAGTAAAAAATTTTGGAATGAAACAAGAAGTTTGAGAAAAAATCTGATGATTGTTTGTGTTGGGGGCTTAGATTGCAGTTTTTCATGGGGGTGGAGGGTGAGAATCGGGGATATGGAGTAAAAAAATTGGATGAACCATTTTTTTTGGTAACTTTGCCACCCATGACGTGAAATTGTATTGTAAATTTAAAAAAAAGAATTGTCTATGTCAACAGAAAATGCGATAGAAAGAGTTAAATGCTTGATTATAGGATCAGGGCCTGCCGGGTATACGGCAGCAATATACGCATCGAGAGCTAATTTGAATCCGGTGCTTTACACGGGAATGCAAATGGGGGGGCAGTTGACCACGACTACGGAGGTAGAGAACTTTCCGGGATATCCGGAAGGAGTGACTGGTCCGGTGATGATGGAAGATATGAGAAAACAGGCAGAGCGTTTTGGAACGGATATTCGTTTCGGAATCGCAACAGATGTTGATTTTTCAGTCCATCCTCATAAGGTTACAATTGATGGGGAGAAGGTGATTGAGGCTGATGCTGTAATTATTGCAACGGGAGCGACGGCCAAGTATCTGGGTTTGCCTTCAGAGGAGGCGTTCCGCGGAGCGGGTGTTAGTGCTTGTGCAACTTGCGACGGATTTTTCTATCGCGGAAAAGACGTGGCTGTTGTGGGTGGCGGTGATACTGCTTGCGAAGAAGCTACTTATTTAGCCGGATTGTGCCGTAAAGTATATTTGATCGTTCGTAAAAACTATTTGAGAGCTTCTAAGGCTATGCAGGAACGCGTGTTCAGAACTGAAAATATTGAAGTTCTGTTCGAGCATAACACGTTGGAATTGTTGGGATCTGACATGGGGGTAGAGGGTGCTCGCTTGGTGTACAAGAAGGGAACCCCGGAAGAGGCTACCAAGGAAATTAAGATTGACGGCTTCTTCTTGGCTATCGGACATACACCGAATACAGAAGTGTTCAAAAAATACATCAATGTAGACGAGCAAGGATATATCATTACCGAGGGTAAGTCTTGCAAGACGAATGTACCGGGTGTGTTTGCCGCAGGAGACGTGATGGACCCGACTTATCGTCAGGGAATTGCTGCTGCCGGAACCGGTTGTCGTGCTGCTATTGATGCGGAGCGTTACATAGGAGAATTGCAGGCATAAGCGATTTTGAAGAGAACTTTTTTGAAATAAAAAGCTGTTTGAAGGTATCTTTGAACAGCTTTTTCCATTAAAATGATGAATGATGATGAAATTCTGTTTTGTTTTGTTGTTGCTAATCGTTTCTTTCGGGAAGGTGGATGCACAGGAAAATCGTAATGGTTTTCGATTGGACACGATCTATAGATTCGGGGCAAAACGTCAAGTGGTGAAAGCTCCAGTGAAAAAGAGTGTTCCCTTGAAAACGTCGATGATTCGGAAGGCGGGGAAATGGACGTTAGGTGGTTCTTGCGGGGTGTCCTTCGGGGATTATACTAGTGTAGATGTTTCTCCCCAGGTTGGATATTGTTGGAACGAATTTTTCTCGGCAGGTGGTGGGGTTAATTACAATTATCACCATTCTTCCAATCAGTATGATATGAATTACCTCGGGGTAAACGTGTTTGGGCGGGTGAATCCGGTACGGTATATTGCCCTTCAAATTCAGCCGGAATTAAAGGGAAGTTGGGGAAAGTCGTATGGGAAGAAGATAGACTTCCGTTATGTTCCCACGATGCTGGTGGGTGGAGGAGGAGTTATTCCCACCGGAACAGGCTCTATTTCCGTGATGTTTTATTATGACGTGATACAGGATGAATGTTCTCCTTACGGGAAAAATTGGGTCTGTTCCGTGGAATATTCCTTTAATCTTTAATTATTTTATCGTGACTATCGTGGCTCCATAGCCGTATTGTTTGAAAGAAGCGTCTTGATGGTTGAAGCGTTTGTACTTGGTTTGGAGTTCCCAAAGGATGCGTTGTCTCAATACCCCGTCTCCTTTGCCATGTATAAACACGATCTTTTGGCCCCGACGGAGTTTGTATTGTTCCAGTGTTTTGTGGAACACGTCCATCTGGTAGTCCAACATATCCTTGTTTCCCATACCTGTCGTGTCATCGAGTAGTTTGTCTATATGCAAGTCAATCTCGATGATATTGTTGTTGGTTTGTTTGGGAGTTTCCTTGTAAGGTGTATCTTCTGCTTTGTGGGGTGTTCTTTGTAGAAATTGTTCCGGAATGGTTTCCAGCCCTTCCTCTTTGACAATGGATTCTTTGTCCAGCGGTCGGAGCAGCGAGGTGGCATTGAACCAGCGGGTATGTTTGTAAGCTCCCGCCTTGCACAAATTTACCGGAGTAACCTTAATTTGCGTATCGATGGCGTTTTTCAGAACGTGAACGCCTTTTTGGTAGAACACGGATTGCACGTGTATCGCTTTAATCGCATCGATTTCTTTGAGCGAGTAATTGCCGATCAGGTATGTCGTGTTCGGGTTGCAGTTGCCTGCCGTGATCCCGGTGTACTTTTCCCCGTCGTGAAACGAGATGGAATAAAGGCTGGTTTGTGCGGTATCGTTCACGAAATAAATATCAAACCGGCTTTCTGTCAAGTTGTTGAAGTTCTCGGGGACGAACGCAATATAAAGGGTATCGGCCGATTCCATGGTTACGTTTTTCTGTCCGGATGCGGGTGTGGCTGAATCCGTTTTTGTTGTGTTACTATCTGAATGAATGACCACCAGGTTGTTCACGGATGCTGGAATTTCAAACCCGTATTCGTCGCAATATACGTTCACGGTGTTGTTATCAATGATGCCAGTAACTTTACCCTCTAGCTTGTCTGATATAAATCGTACGATGTCGCCTATTCTTATATTCATGTTGTCTTCTGTTTTTATTGTTAGGCAAAAATAGTGTTTTTTCATTTGAAAATATTAATTTAGCCAGCCGATTGGTGAGTTAAAAACTAAAAGATAAAAGGTGAAAACTAATTTAATGATTATTAGTTGATTCCTGGTGTGTCCCGATAACAAATTGAAATAAAATATAATATAATGACATTACAAGAATTTCAACAATCAATAAGGGAAGGAATTCCGGCAGAATTGCCGGCTCCGAAGGCTTACGAACCGGAGATTAATCATGCCCCTAAAAGGAAAGATATCCTGACGAAAGAAGAAAAGAAATTGGCGATTCGCAACGCTTTACGTTATTTCGACCCGAAACACCATGCTGTGTTAGCTCCTGAATTTGCCGAGGAGTTGGAAAAATACGGGCGTATTTATATGTATCGTTTTCGTCCGGATTACAAGATGTATGCCCATAATATCAATGATTATCCTCACAAGAGCTTGCAAGCGGCAGGTATCATGTTGATGATAAATAATAACTTGGATTATGCGGTGGCTCAACATCCTCACGAGTTGATCACTTACGGGGGAAACGGTGCAGTATTCCAGAACTGGGCACAGTATCGTCTGGCAATGAAATATTTATCGGAAATGACCGACGAGCAGACATTGGTGTTGTATTCCGGTCACCCGATGGGGTTGTTCCCGTCGCATAAGGATGCGCCTCGTGTAGTGGTTACAAACGGTATGGTAATCCCGAATTATTCAAAACCGGATGATTGGGAACGTTTTAATGCTTTGGGTGTTTCCCAATATGGACAAATGACTGCAGGTTCTTTCATGTACATTGGACCACAGGGTATTGTGCATGGTACTACGATCACCGTGTTGAATGCCGGGCGTAAGATTTCCAAACATGGGGAAGGATTAGCCGGAAAATTGTTTATTACCGCTGGATTAGGTGGAATGTCGGGAGCGCAACCGAAAGCCGGGAATATTGCCGGATGTATCAGTGTTACTGCCGAGATTAACCCGAAAGCCACGCATACCCGTCATTCTCAAGGCTGGGTTGACGAGGTGATTGACGATTTGGATAAGCTGGTGGAGCGAGTGAAAGTGGCTCGCGAGAAGAAAGAGACGGTTTCTATCGCTTATCAAGGAAACGTGGTGGACGTGTGGGAACGTTTTGCGGAAGGCGATATACCTGTTGAGCTAGGATCAGACCAAACGTCATTACATAACCCGTGGGCCGGTGGTTACTATCCCGTGGGTGTGAGCTTCGAGGAGTCCAAACGGATGATGGCCGAGGAACCGGAGTTGTTCAAGCAAAAAGTACAAGAATCCTTGCGTCGTCACGTGGCTGCAATCAACAAGTGTGTGGCTCGTTTTGGTACTTACTTCTTTGATTACGGTAATGCGTTCCTGTTGGAGTCATCTCGTGCGGGTGCTGATATCATGAAACCGAACGGTGATTTCAAATACCCGTCATACGTGCAGGATATTATGGGACCGATGTGTTTTGACTACGGTTTTGGTCCGTTCCGTTGGGTATGTTCCAGTGGTGACC
>ERZ839767.5023-NODE-5023-length-12482-cov-13.553472_pt1 | contig 12482 bp, 10 predicted proteins | sample MGYA00519879_ERZ839767 | MGnify/ENA primary metagenome ERZ839767 (study PRJEB31850, sample SAMEA3708852) | human gut metagenome | biome: human gut; feature: human-associated habitat; material: faeces | place: China | collected 2014 ...
AGGGCTTCCTGCCGCTGGAGGGCCGCAAGGTCCTGGTGCGGCTGGACGGCAAGGTCTTTGAGGCCGATCTGGACGGACAGAATCAGCTTCCCGCCGACGTGGAGGCCTTCATCCTGACGGTTCTAAAGGACTACGCCTATCTGCTGTAATTCTCCCGGCCAAGCAGTTTGTTTCCTTGCAAAATAAATCGTTTGCAAGCAGATGCACTTTACAGCTAAACGCCGGATTATCAACTCCTTAACCGACCGATACGCAAAAAAAGGCCCGCCGCATGATTCATGCGGCGGGCTTTTTCATCATGTACTGGCAAACTGCGGTCACAGGGAGGCGCTCAAAGCAGCCGCACCAGCTCCGCGTTTTTCATCTTCACGCTCCAGAAGTCCTTCACGGGGATGTCCTTGATCTGGCACACAATGCTCGCGTTCATGGCACCGTGGCCCACGATCAGGATGTCCTTTCCCTGCCGCAGCTGCGGTTCGATCACTTCTTTCAAAAATGCCCCCGTCCGGGCATACAGGTCCTTCAGGCTCTCGCCGCCCTCCACCGGGATTCGATAGGTCTCCGGGGCAGCGAACAGCTGGTAGATGGGGTTGTCCGGGTTATCCTGAAAGTCCGTTGTGCCCTCGCAGATGCCGAAGCCCATCTCCTCCAGCCGGACGTCCGTGATGATGGGGATCTCCCGTCCCCGCAGCACGATCTCCGCCGTCTCCACGGCCCGGATCAGCGGCGAACAGTAACAAACATCAATGTGCGTATCCCGGTAGGCAGCTGCGGCCTGCTCCACCACGGGCCGTCCCGCCTCGCTGAGGGGCACATCCGTTTTCCCTTGCAGCTTGTGTTCCATATTCCACACGGTCCTGCCGTGGCGCATGATATACAGCATCGTCCTTCAAACCCTTCCGTTTTCGTTCATAGCCTTTTTATGATACGCGGAAACGGGACGGAAGTCAATGCTTATGCGGATGCGTCCCGGTTCTTCTCCCCCAGTTCATCCAGCTTGTGATCCACGGCGTCCTCAAACCGCTTCATCACGCCTTTCTGCCACAGGCCCGCCAACAGCGAACCGATGGCGATGACCAGACACAGCCGGAACAGCCACTCCAAGTTGTTGCACTTCAAAAAGCCTGCCAGGCCGCGATAGATCCGGTCCGCCGGTTCCTGATTTCCCGCAATCACTGTGGACGCGACGGCGTATTCCGCCGGGAAGACCGACGCGAAGATCCCAAGCAGCAGCAAGCCGAAGCCGGACACTCCCAGCGGGATAGCCCATGGCAGGACGCTCTTCCGCAGCTTTGGCGATGGTGCGGTTCCGCCACCTTCGCTGCCGGTCGGAGCGCCGTCGGTCAGGTTTTCCCAGCCTTGGCTATCATCCAGCAGCCAGTCCAAGCTGACGCCGAAGCGCTGCCGCAGCTTTAAGAGGTTCCCCGCATCGGGCAGAGCCGTACCCTGCTCCCAGCGGGACACCGCCTGCCGGGAAACCTCCAAATACGACGCCAGCTCCTCCTGACTGATGCCCTCCCGCTTCCGCAGGCGAATCAGCTTTTCCGAAAAATTCATAGGCAATTCCTCCCTTGCTTCTGCCCCAATTTTACCAAAAAGCGCCAGACAAGTCCACCACGGCAGGGTTTCAGGGCCGCAACCAAATGCAACATTTGAAAAAAATCTTGCGAAATTCGTTGAAATCCGGTAAACTGGCCTCAGAAATTCACCTGTTGGAGGGGAAGCCGCCATGCTGAAGAATATCTTTCTGGATCTGGATGACACCATTTTGAATTTTACCGCCGGGGAGGCCAAGGCCCTTTCCCAAACGCTGCGGGAGGCGGGCATCGAGCCGACGGAGGCCATTCTGGACCGCTACCACATCATCAACACCGCCCACTGGGAGTTGCTGGAGGAAGGCCGTCTCACCCGTGACGAGGTTCTGGTGCAGCGCTTTGAGCAGTTATTCCGGGAACTGGGCGTTGACCACAGCGGCAAGGCCATCAGCGAGCGGTATGAGGTACTGCTCTCCTGCCAGCATGACTTCATGCCCGGTGCGGAGCAGCTTTTGAAGGATCTCACCTCCCGGTATGATCTGTACCTCGCCTCCAACGGGGCTGCCGCCGTCCAGAATCCCCGGTTGGATGACGCCGGACTGCGCCCCTATTTCAAAGGCATTTTCATTTCGGAGGAAATGGGCGCCGACAAGCCCTCTAAGGCGTTCTTCGATGCCTGCTTCGCCGCCATTCCCGGCTTCCGGTTAGAGGAAACCGTCATGGTGGGCGACAGTCTGACCTCCGACATCCGGGGCGGATCGAACGCCGGGCTGCGCACTGTCTGGTTCAACCCCCACGGCAAGGAGCCTCGTGCGGACATTCGTCCCGGCTATACCATCCGCGCTCTTTCGGAGCTGCTCCCCCTTCTGGCATCTATACAGTAAAGCAATTTCATTTTACAGCTATTCCGTGGGAATCGACACATCAAAGATCTCGATTCCCCGCCGCAAGGCGTATTCCACCGTGTAGCGGGTCCCGCCGGCGGTGCCGTCAAAGGCGGCGATGAGCAGCATGGCGTGATCCACCATATAGCGGTCCCGCCGCTGCATACAGGTGGAAGAATAGGTGTCGGAGACCATGGTCTCCATATCGCATTGGGCAACTAAATTCCGGTAGCGATCCCGCTCCGCCTCCGGCCAGGCGTCCGCCTGCGTGGGACAGGGAATGGCGGCCTCCACAGTGACCTCCGGATAACGCTCCCGCAGAGCCAGCACCGCCTCACAGAAATAGAGGTCGCAGCCCTGGGCCATGCCGCAGAGAAAATGCCGGTACCCCTCCTGATAGGCCAGCAGCACCGCATCGGCGATCCGCTTCTTCAGTCTGACGCAGCGAGGGTCTCTCTCGTTGTAGCCCCATGGCAGCTTTGCAGGTCTGTGCCCGGTAAAGCAGCAGGATTCCTGTCTGGCAGGCATCTCCTCACCTCCTCAAGTGTATCGCTTCCATTATAGAACATCTGTTCTTTTTTGTAAAGTCAAAAATTAGGGCTTGCATTTTTGTTTCTTCTGTCGTATACTATCACCCGAAGAAAACAACTGAATCTTTGTCTTCAGGGCGGGGTGTGATTCCCCACTGGCGGTAAAGTCCGCGACCGGATACTTCGGTATCCGCTGACTCGGTGAAACTCCGGGACCAACAGTTACAGTCTGGATGGAAGAAGATGAGTACGGGAAAGCCGTGCGCTTTGTGCGCGCTCCTTTTTCGTTTGTTCACCTTGGAGAAGTCAAAGCATCCAGGGTGTTTTCAAATGAAAAAAGGAGTGTATTTTTTATGTCTGAACCCAATGCCAACGCGATCCCCTCCACCCGTGCGGCCAATCGGAGCCGCACCCACAAGCTGACTATTTCCGCAATGCTCTCCGGCGTGGCTTTCCTGCTGATGTTCATTGAATTCCCCATCCCGGCTCTGATCCCCTCCTTCGTAAAGCTGGACGTGTCCGATCTGCCGGAGCTGTTGGCCGCCTTCTCTCTCGGCCCTGTCTACGGCATCGTGGTCACCTTCCTGAAGAACCTGCTGTTCTCCGTGCTCCACGGCACCTCCTCCGCCTATGTAGGTGAGCTGTTCAACTTCGTGATGGGCAGCGTGTTCTCCTTCTCCGCCGGTTACATCTATGCCCGGAATAAGTCACGCAAGGGCGCTCTGATCGGCGCTGTTGTCGGCGCCGCGCTGATGGCAGTCCTGTCTGTACCCTTCAACTACCTCCTGGTGTATCCCGCCTATGTGGTGTGCTACGGTCTGCCTCTGGACGCCATCATCGGTATGTATCAGGCTATTCTCCCCTCCTCTGACAGCCTCATCAAGTGCCTGACCATCTTCAATATGCCCTTCACCTTCTTCAAGGGAATGCTGGATGTGGTCCTCTGCTTCTTGATCTACAAGCCCCTCTCTCCCCTGCTGCACAAGTAAACTGATCCGCACATATCGATCCTCAAAGCCGATGCGGTCCCTTTCGGGGCTGCATCGTTTTTTTGTTATGCGTCTTGAAAAACTCCAAATTACCTGATTGCTGGCCTGCGCTGCACCACTAAATATATAAGCGCCACCAGAACGGCAAAAGCCGCATACAGAAGGGCCTCTGCCTTCACTGAAACGGTCACCGCCTGCGGCTGATCCACCCCGTTTCCGCTGTCGGAACGAATTCTTACCTCTTGCGCGGTTTTTTGCTGAAATTCAGCATTTTTGATCTCAAATTCCATAGTTAACCCCTTGACAACGGCTGGTATCTGTGCTATTTTACCAGTAGAGTTTCGGATATTCGTTATGCGTTTGCATATCCGAACAGTAAAAGTTTTTCAGCCACACTCTACCGCCTTGCGGGACACAGCTCTGAAAGATTGGAGTCCACCTTCATGGAATATCACAATCCAACCCTGCGGGTCCTCCGGATTCTGGAGCTGATCGACGCCAATTCCGGCGGTCTGAGCCTGACGGAGATCGCCAATCTTCTGGACCTGCCAAAGGGCACCATCTCCCCCATTCTGAAAACACTGGCCGCCACCAATTACGTTGTGACGGACGGCAGTCTCTACAAGATCGGTCCCCATACCTTTGAATTGGGGCTGTCCTACGCCAGCGGCCAAAACGCTCTGTCCATTATCCGCAGTGAAATGCGCAGCATCGTCTCCCAAGTAGACGAAGTCTGCCAGATGGGTGTGCTGGTAGGGCAGGACGTGCACTACCTCTTAAAAGAGGAGGGCCACGCCATCATCTCCATCATCAGCGATGTGGGCCACCACCTCCCTGCTCATGTCACCGGCCTGGGCAAAGCGCTTCTCTCCGGCCTGACGGACGATGAGGTCCGGCAGCTTTACGCGGGATACCGCTTCTTCCCCTACACGCCAAACTCCATTATGGATCTTGATACCCTCATCGCGGCGCTTCAGGACATCCGCAGCGCCGGGATCGCCTATGAAAGCGAGGAATCCACCGCTGAGATCTGCTGCGTGGCGGTCCCGCTGGCTGAAAACGGTCAGATCAAGGCGGCTATCAGTGTAACCACCCCCAAGTTCCGGTACACCGATGAAAAAAAGCAGCAGATCACCCAGCTGCTTCTGAAAAAACGGCAGTTGATCGAAGAGAGCTGCCGTATTCAGAATTGCAGACTGGTTTTCTGACCTTCATGTGTTACCATCTGCGGATGGTGCCTATATATGTAAAAACAGCATATTCAGATAAGAAAGATAGGAAGGATCTTACGTATGAAGAAAAATTACGTAGTCATGGACGGCAACACGGCAGCCGCGTACAGTGCGTACGCCTTTACCGAGGTGGCGGCCATCTACCCCATCACCCCGTCCTCCCCCATGGCGGAAAAGGTGGACGAGTGGTCTGCCAAGGGCAAGAAGAACCTGTTCGGCTCCACGGTGGACGTGATCCAGATGCAGTCTGAGGCCGGTGCTGCCGGCACCTGCCACGGTTCCTTGCAGGCAGGCGCCCTGACCACCACCTTCACCTCTTCTCAGGGCCTGATGCTGATGATCCCCGCCATGTACGCCATGGGCGGTCAGTTCCTGCCCAGCGTCATGCACATCGCGTCCCGCGTGGTGACCTCCAACCATCACTCTATCTTCGGTGACCATACGGACTTCATGACCTGCCGTATGACCGGCTACGCCATGCTGATGTCCTCCTGCCCTCAGGAGGCCATGGATCTGGCCGCCGTGGCTCATCTGTCCGCCATCAGCGGCCGGTACGCCTTCATGCACTGCTTTGACGGTTTCCGTACCTCCCACGAGATGCAGCGGATCGAGGCTCTGGACTATGAGGATCTCCGTGGTCTGGTGGATCAGGAGGCCCTGCAGGCCTTCCGCCATCAGTCCCTGAACCCTGAGCATCCCACCAACCGGGGCAACAACGTGAACCCCGACGTCTACTTCCAGTGCAAGGAAGGCGCCAACGTCAAGGCCAATGCCCTGCCCGACACCGTCCAGCACTACATGGACGAGATCAACAAGCTCACCGGCCGTGATTACAAGCTGTTCAATTACTACGGCGCACCCGACGCTGAGGAAGTCATCGTGGTGATGTGCTCCGCCAGCGAGACCGTGAAGGAGACCGTGGACTACCTGAACGCTCAGGGCCGCAAGGTGGGCATGGTGCAGATCCACCTGTTCCGTCCCTTCTCCGTGAAGCACTTCGCCGCCGCCATCCCCGCCACCTGCAAGCGGATCGCTGTGCTGGACCGCAACAAGGAGACCGGCTCCGTGGGCGAGCCTGTGTATCTGGATGTTGTCACCGCTCTGAATCAGGCCGGCCGCGGCGATATCCGCGTGGTGGGCGGCCGGTACGGCCTCTCCTCCAAGGACACCACCCCCGGTCAGATCATTGCCGTGTATGACAACCTGAAGCAGGAGACCCCCAAGAACAACTTCACCATCGGCATCAATGACGATGTGACCTTCACCTCCCTGGACTACAAGGAGATCGAGCTGCCCCATCCCGGTCAGATCAGCTGCAAGCTGTGGGGTCTGGGCGGTGACGGCACCGTGGGTGCCAACAAGAACGCCATCTCCACCATCGGCTTCGTGGGCGGCAAGTACGCGCAGGCTTACTTCTCCTATGACACCATGAAGTCCGGCGGCCTGACCCAAAGCCACCTGCGCTTCGGCGATGAGCCCATCCTCAGCACCTATCTGGTGTCCTCCGCTGACTTCGTGGCGGTCCATGCCCCCACCTACGTCAAAAAGTACGACACCACCGAGGATCTGAAGGAGGGCGGCACCTTCCTGCTGAACTGCCCATGGACGGTGGAGGAGCTGGACGCGCACCTGCCCGCCAAGATGAAGCGCGATCTGGCCCGGAAGCACGCCAACTTCTACATCATCGACGCTGCCAAGCTGGCACAGGAGATCGGTCTGGGCAAGCGTACCAATAACATCCTCCAGGGCGCCTTCTTCGCCCTGACCAAGGTCATCCCCATGGATCTTGCCATTGAGGATATGAAGAAGAACAACTACAACTCCTACTTCAAGAAGGCCGGTCAGAAGATCGTGGACCTGAACGATCAGGCCGTGGATCTGGGCGTCAGCGCCGCTGTGAAGGTGGAGATCCCCGCCTCCTGGGCCGATGCGCAGGACGCTCCCGTCGCGGAACCCAAGGGCCTCACTCCCTTCGTCCGGGATATCGTCATGCCCATGGACCGTCAAAAGGGCGATCAGCTCCCCGTTTCCGTGTTCCAGAAGTACGGCGTTCTGGACGGCACTTGGGAAAACGGCACCTCCGTGTTCTCCAAGCGCGGTGTCGCCACCAAGGTCCCCAAGTGGGATGGCAGCAAGTGCATCCAGTGCAACCGCTGCTCCATGTGCTGCCCCCATGCCGCCATCCGTCCTGTGCTGCTGACCGAGGAGGAGAAGAAGTCCGTTCCCGCCGGGTTCGAGACCGTCCCCGCCAAGGGTCTGGGCAAGGATTCCCCCTATTCCTTCCGGATGCAGGTCTCTCCCTATGACTGCCTTGGCTGCGGCGTGTGCCTGACCGCCTGCCCCGCCGAGGGTGCTCTCACCATGACCTCCTTCGAGGACATGAAACCCGAGCAGACCCTCTTCGACGAGGTGGCCATGAACGAAAGCTACCTGAAGAAGGACGTTATCAATGACAAGAGCGTGAAGAACGTCCAGTTCGCAAAGCCCTACTTCCAGTTCTCCGCCGCCTGCGCTGGCTGCGCTGAGACTACCTATATCAAGCTGCTGAGCCAGCTGTTCGGCGATCGGATGTACATCGGCAACGCTGCCGGCTGCTCCTCCGCCATCTCCGGCGGCGCCCCCATCCTGCCCTACTGCAAGGACTGTCAGGGTCACGGCCCCGCTTGGGAGCACTCTCTGTTTGAGGACAACGCCGAGTTTGCCTACGGCTTCTTCCACGCACAGGATTCTATCCGCAAGGAGCTGCTGATCCGTCTGGAGGCCATCAAGGCCGCCGGTATCGCCGTGGAGGCTGTGGAAGCCTATGAGAACGGCTGGAAGAAGACCGAGACCTCCCGTATCGTCACGGACGCTCTGATCGCCGCTTTGGAACAGGCAGAGCAGACCAAGGACGTGAAGTACGTTCTGGAGAACAAGGAATATCTGGCCAAGAAGTCCGTGTGGGCTGTGGGCGGTGACGGCTGGGCCTACGATATCGGCTACGGCGGCATCGATCATGTGATGGCCCAGAACCGTGACGTGAACCTGATGGTGCTGGATACCGAGGTGTATTCCAACACCGGCGGTCAGTCCTCCAAGTCCACCCCCACCTCCGCTACCGCCAAGTTTGCCGCCGGCGGCAAGCGGGTAGCCAAGAAGGATCTGGGTGCCATGCTGATGCAGTATGGCTATGTGTACGTCGCCCAGGTGGCCATGGGCGCTGACCAGGCCCAGACTCTGAAGGCTCTGCGTGAGGCTGAGTCCTATGACGGTCCCTCCATCGTGATCTGCTACTGCCCCTGCCTGGAGCAGCACATCAAGGCCGGTATGGGCACCTCTCAGGACGAGATGAAGAAGGCTGTGGAGTGCGGCTACTGGCATCTGTACCGCTATGATCCCCGCCGAATCGCCGAGGGCAAGAACCCCTTCCAGCTGGACTCCAAGGAGCCGGATACCTCCAAGGTGATGGACTTCCTCATGGGCGAGAACCGCTTCGCCTCCCTGAAAAACAACTTCCCCGACAAGGCCGATGCCCTGTATGCCAAGGAAGTTGAAGATGTAAAGGCCCGCTACGCCAAGTACAAGAAGCTGGCCGAGGGCTAAACCTCCGTTCCTCCTACATTCCCTATTATCCTTCCCTATTATCCCTCTCTCAAAAAGGAAGCGTTCCGGTTATCCCGGAACGCTTCCTTGATTATATCGAGATACATTTATCCACCGATATCTTTGCTGCCGATCCCAATAAAAAAGCATGGACGGTTCCCGCTAATGGGACCCATCCATGCTTTTCGTTTTTATCCCCGGCAGGCGTCTACCAACAGGCGGAGCAATTCGTCCTTTCCGCTGCCCTTTTCCGCAGAAAAGGGGATCAGAATATCCCGCTCCGTCAGTTCCAGCGTCTCCCGGATCAGCTCCAGCGCCGGTTCCACCTGACTCTTTTTCAGCTTATCCAGCTTGTTGGCCACCACGATCTCCGGGCAGCCGGTCTGGCGGAACCAGTCGTGCATGACCAGATCGTTGGCCGTGGGCTTATGCCGGATGTCCACGATCAGAACACCGGTGGTGATAGCGTCCGCCTCCCGCTGGAAATAGGTCTCCATCAGCCGGGCCCAGCGCTCTTTTTCCGAGCGGGACACCTTGGCATAGCCGTATCCCGGCAGGTCCACCAGATACGCCTTCTGGTCGATGAGGAAATAGTTGATGTGGGTGGTCTTTCCCGGCGAGGCGCCCACATAGGCCAGATTCTTTCGGCCTACCAAACGGTTGATCACCGAGGATTTTCCCACGTTGGAGCGGCCCGCGAAGGCAAACTGGGGCAAACCGTCCCGCAGGAAGTCCTTGGGCTCTCCGGCGGAGCGCACAAACTCCGCTTTGTTGAAATTCAGAGGCATACGTCCCTCCCTTTACTGCCGTAAGGCTGCTTCTTTACTGTTTTCCACCGGCAAAAATGCGGGGATCGCGTCGGCTTTTGTCTCCACTCTGGAGGGGCAGAACACCTCGGCAAACACCTGATCCACCGTCTCCACCGGTATGAACCGCAGCGCCGCCCGGACGGTCTGGTCGATCTCTTCCAGATCTCTGGCGTTGTCCTTGGGGATCAGTACCGTATGGATGCCGTACCGCTTGGCGGCCATGGTCTTTTCCTTCAGGCCGCCGATGGGCAGCACCCGGCCTCGCAGCGTGACCTCGCCGGTCATGGCGATTCCCGCCTTGATCTTGCGGTTGGTCAGAGCCGACAGCAGCGCTGTAGCCATGGCAATACCGGCGGAGGGGCCGTCCTTGGGCACCGCTCCCTCCGGGAAATGGACGTGGATGTCCTTGGTCTTATAAAAGTCCGGGTCGATCCCCAGCGCTTCCGCCCGGCTCCGCAGGCAGGACAGAGCAGCCTGGGCGGATTCCTTCATCACGTCGCCCAGATTACCGGTCAGCTCCAGCTTGCCGGAGCCTTCCATGACATTGACCTCGACCTCTAAAATCTCGCCGCCGGCCTCCGTCCACGCAAGGCCGTTCACCACACCGATCTCCTCCTGCTCCACATGGACCGTAGGCGGGTAGGGCTGCATATCCAGCAGCTTCGGCAGGTCCTTTTCTGTAACGGTAACACGCTTTACAGTTTTTGACAGCAGCTGCATATCCGTCTTTCGGCAGACGGCAGCCAGCCGCCGCTCCAGCTGGCGGACGCCGGATTCCCGGGTGTAGTCGCGAATGATGGCCCGCAGGGTCTCCTCGTCGATCCGCAGGCTGCCCTTCTTCAGGCCGTGTTCCTTCATCTGCTTGGGCAGCAGGTGATTCTTGGCAATTTGCAGCTTTTCCTCATCGGTATAGCTGGAAAGCTGAATGACTTCCATCCGATCCAGCAGGGGCCGGGGAATCGTATCCAACGAGTTGGCCGTGGTAATGAACATCACCTGAGAGAGGTCCAGCGGAATTTCTAAGAAGTGATCCCGGAAGGCGTGGTTCTGCTCGCTGTCCAGCGCTTCCAGCAGCGCGGAGGCGGGATCGCCCCGGTAATCGCCGCTGAGCTTATCGATCTCGTCCAGCACCAGCAGCGGGTTCATAGCGCCGCTGCGGCTGATGGCCTCCACGATGCGGCCCGGCATGGCGCCGATATACGTTTTCCGGTGACCGCGGATGTCGGCCTCGTCCCGGACACCGCCCAGAGAAATGCGGCTGAGCTTCCGGTTCAGTGCCTTGGCAACAGACAGTGCGATGGAGGTCTTACCCACGCCCGGGGGGCCTGCCAGACAGATGATCTGCCCCTTCCCCTCCGGATTCATCTGCCGGACGGCGATGGTCTCCAAAATCCGCTCCTTCACCTTTTCCAGACCGAAGTGATCCCGGTCCAGCACCTTCCGGGCCGCGTCCACATTCAGACGTTCCTTCGTATATGTACCCCAGGGCAGTTCCAGACACACGTCCAGATAGTTCCGGATCACCGAAGCCTCCGCGCTGACATAGGGCTGCTTTGCCAGCTTGTTGATCTCCTTTTCCAGATGCTCCCGGGTCTCGTCCTCTAATTTCAGTTCCGCCAGCTTTTGACGGTATTCTTCGATCTCGTTGTCCTCGTCCTCGCCCAGCTCGTTTTGCAGGACCCGGATCTGGGTCCGCAGGATCTGTTCCTTCTGCTGCTGAGCCAGCTCGTCCCGGACCTTGCCTTCCATCTGGCGCTCATAGCCCAGCACATCCCGCTCCCGGGCTAAGAAGCCGTTCAGCTTCCGCAACCGCACCAGCGGAGACAGTTCTTCCAGAATTGCCTGCTTATCGTCATACCGCAGAGCCGTATTCTGGGCGATAAAATCCGCCAGATACCCCGGCTCCTGGCAGTCCAGCACCGCGGCGGTGACCTCCTCGGCCACATTGCCTGCCAGATGGGCATAATCCTGGAACAGGCCCCAGGTCTGCCGCAGCAGGGCCTCGGTTTTCGGGCCGTGGCTCACGGCAGCGGATTCCTCCACCACCTCCACGTGGCCCTGCAAATAAGGCTCTGTCTGCCACAGGCGGCGCAGCCGTGCCCGGCGTCCGCCCTCCACCATCACCCGCAGGGAGTTTTTCCCCAGCCGCAGGATCTGGGTCACCCGGGAAATGGTGCCCATGGTGTAAAGGTCCTTCTCCCCCGGACGGTCCGTGTTCAGTTCCCTCTGGGTCACCAGAAAGATCTCCTGACCGGATTCCATGGCCACTTCCAGGGCCTTGATGGAAATACGGCGCTCCACGTCAAATGTCAGGTTCGTATGAGGGAAAACCGTCAGGCCCCGAAGGGCCAGAACGGGAAGATTCAAGGTGTTCGCTTCCATAAATTGCTCCTCTCTGGAGAGTTCAAAGAGGGGGAGAGGCGCTGCCCCTCCCCCCTGTTATACCCAAAAGGGCCGTCAGGACGCCGATTTCGGCGTACCGGACTCGCTCCGGCTCTCACTTCTGCCGGGGTTCAGCTTCACGGAATAGTTGATCTTGTTGGGATCGTGGGTCAGCTCCGGCTCCGCCGTGCCTTCCACACATTCCTTCGTGACCACCGCTTTCACAACGGTCTCGTCGGAGGGGATCTCGTACATGACCTTGGTCAGCAGACCCTCCATGACCGCCCGGAGGCCACGGGCGCCGATGTTCCGCTCAATGGCCTTATCAGCGATGGCGTTCAGGGCATCCTCCGTGAATTCCAGATCCACATCATCATATTCCAGCAGCTTCTTGTACTGCTTCACCAGTGCGTTCTTCGGCTCCTGCAAAATTCGCACCAGATCCTCCCGCTGCAGGGCGTTCAGCGGTGCGATCACCGGCAGGCGGCCCACCAGCTCCGGGATGATGCCGAATTTCAGAATATCGTGGGGCTGCACCT
>ERZ839767.5025-NODE-5025-length-12474-cov-10.071423_pt1 | contig 12474 bp, 10 predicted proteins | sample MGYA00519879_ERZ839767 | MGnify/ENA primary metagenome ERZ839767 (study PRJEB31850, sample SAMEA3708852) | human gut metagenome | biome: human gut; feature: human-associated habitat; material: faeces | place: China | collected 2014 ...
ACTTCTTCAGCTCTTTGCCGTTGTTGTCGATCAGCTCGCAGCTCAGGATGACCAGACCCTTGTCCGCAGCACCGTTGAATGCCTTGTAGCGCTCGTACAGCACGCGGGTCAGCTTTGCGGGGAAGCTGTTGGGAGGGACCTGATCGAACGCGCTGTCGCCCTGGGTGTAAGCGATGCCGGCCTCGGTGGTGTTGGATACAACTGTTTCCAGATCCTCAGAGCGGGCCAGAGCCAGCACTTCATCCCACTTACCATCAATGTAGGGGCAGACACAGTCAGACACGCAGGAGATCACGCGCTTTGCATCCACCTTCTGGCCCTTCTCGCTGCCGCGCAGGTACAGGGTGTACAGGCCCTCCTGCTCGTTGATCCAGTCAGCCATCTGGGGGAAGTTGCCGATGGGCTGCACCAGCTTGACCTTGCCGTTGTAGCCGGCCTTCTCGTTTGCAATATCGTAGAAATAGTCCACGAAAGCACGCAGGAAGTTGCCCTCGCCGAACTGCATTACCTTAACGGGAGCATCCTTCAGGATGTAGCCGTTGTAGCCAGTGCCTTCCAGAACCTTGTAGTTCAAAGTTTCCATCTTATTGATCTCCTTTATAAACTTGCTTTGCATGGCAGGCTCTCGTTTTCCCTGCCATCTTCTGCTCCTATTTTATGCTGTTGTATACAAAGAAGTCAAGTGTTTTGTGCAATGTTTTTAGTCCAAAAATGGCCATTCAGCGCATTTCCAGCGGTTTATACAATTCTGAGGGTGAAATTTTGGCAGTTTTTCAGTTGTATACATCGGCATTTTCCGGTATACTAAGGATAAGGCAGCCTGCCTGTTTAAAGCAGGTGCAATTTCACGCCCGTTTTTGTCTAAATTTTAACAAACCCATCAGAGAAAAGGAGTTAAAATCCCATGAAAGCATTTATGGATAAGGACTTCATGCTCCAGTCTGCTACCGCACAGCATCTGTATCACGACTATGCAGCTGCTATGCCCATCTGCGACTATCACTGCCACATCCCTCCCCGCGAGATCTACGAGAACCGCCGCTTTGAGAACATCACTCAGGTGTGGCTGGGCGGCCGCAACCCGGACGGCAGCTATTTCGGCGATCATTATAAGTGGCGCGTGATGCGTTCCAACGGCGTGCCCGAGGAGTACATCACCGGTGACAAGCCCGACCGCGAGCGCTTCCAGAAGTTTGCCGAGGCTCTGCCCATGGCCATTGGCAACCCCATGTACCACTGGACCAATCTGGAGCTGCACGTTTTCTTCGGCTACGACGGCGTGCTGAATGGCGACACCGCTGAGGAAGTGTGGAACCTGTGCAACGACAAGCTGCAGCACGACCCCAAGCTGACCGTCCGCGGCCTGATCGAGCAGAGCAACGTGGCTTTCATCGGCACCACCGATGACCCCATTGATGACCTGTACTGGCACAAGAAGATCAAGGAGGATCCCACCATCAAGTTCACCGTGGCTCCCTCCTTCCGTCCTGACAAGGCCGTCAACATCAGCAAGCCCGGCTTTGCTGAGTACATGGGCAAGCTGGCTGCCGTTGTGGGCAAGGAAAAGCTGGCCTGCATCGACTGCGTGACCGATGCCCTGACCAAGCGCATCGAGTTCTTTGCCGAGATGGGCTGCCGCGCTTCTGACCACGGTCTGGACTACGTTCCCTACCGTGAGGCAACCAAGGACGAGGTGAACGCCATCTACCAGAAGGTGATGAACGGCGAGAGCTGCACCGTGGAAGAGGCCGAGAAGTACCAGACCTACATTCTGATCCATCTGGGCAAGCAGTACCATCGTCTGGGCATTGCCATGCAGTTCCACTACAACTGCCTGCGCGGCATGAACCGCAAGATGAACAGCCTGCTGGGCCCCGACACCGGCTTTGACATGATCAACACTGCCACCTGCGGCGGCCAGATCGCACAGCTGCTCAGCGCCCTGAACGACACCGACGAGTGCCCCAAGACCATCATTTACAGCCTGAACCCCGCCGACGATGCACAGATCGGCACCATTCTGGGCTGCTTCCAGAACAGCGAGGTGCCGGGCAAGATCCAGCACGGTTCTGCATGGTGGTTCAATGACCACAAGATCGGCATGGAGGATCAGATGATCCGTCTGGCAAGCCTTGGCCTGCTGGGCAACTTTGTGGGTATGCTGACCGACAGCCGCAGCTTCCTGAGCTACACCCGCCACGACTACTTCCGCCGCATCCTGTGCAACCTGATCGGCCAGTGGGTCGAGGATGGCGAGTATCCCAACGATGAGAAGGCTCTGGAGAAGATCGTCAAGGGCATCTGCTTCGACAATGCAAAGCGTTACTTCAACCTGTAAGCGCTTTCCCCTTTTCCTGAACTGAATCTCCGCGCCGCCCGCAGACAATGCCGTCTGCGGGCGGCGCTTTGTTTTGCCCTTTTACGTCCAAAATGCACCGGATGTTCCTGTTTTTTTACCTTTTATCGGTTGTTTTCCGTCTTTTTCTACAACTTCTCCTTTATCCCTTGACTTCCCCGTATAAGGAGAGTATATTTTTGCATGGCATTCAGGCCAAATTACTGTATTTTTTGATGGAGGAAATCCATGAATGGTTTAAAAGAAGCCTTCAGCCGCGAAAATCTGCTGAAGAATCTAAATTTCTTTGCCCTGCTGAACCTCGGCCTTGTGCTTACGGCAGTGGGCATCGTATATTTTAAAAATCCCAACCACTTTGCTTTCGGCGGCACCTCGGGTCTATCTATTCTGCTGGCAGATCTGTTCCCCCGGATCAACGTGGGCGGCTTTATGTGGATCATCAACCTGGTGCTGGTGGTGCTGGGCTTTATCTTTTTGGGCATCAAGTGCATGGGCTGGACGATCTACTCTTCCTTTGCACTCTCCTTTTTCGTGTCCTGCTGCGAGTGGCTGTACCCCTCCGGCGTGTCCCTGAGCGGCGATGCCATGCTGGATCTGGTGTTCGCGGTGTTTTTGCCCGCGCTGGGTGCTGCCATCGTGTTTGATATTGGCGCTTCCACAGGCGGCACCGACATCGTGGCGCTGATCCTTGCCAAGTACACCTCCATGGAGATCGGCAAGGCACTGATGGTCAGCGATATCCTCATTGTGCTGGCCGCCGCCGTGCGGTTCGGCATGGGCACCGGCCTGTACTGTATCCTTGGCCTTATTGGCAAGTCCTTTGTGGTGGACGGTGCCATTGAAAACATCCGCTTGCGCAAGGTGTGCACCATTATGACCGCGAACCCGCAGCCCATTCTGGACTTCATCATCCACGACATGAACCGCTCCGCCACGGTGGAAAAGGCCTACGGTGCCTACACCCACCACGAGCTCAGCGTACTGGTGACCGTGCTCACCCGCCGTCAGGCTTTGCAGCTGCGCAACTTCCTGCGGGAGAACGACCCCCACAGCTTTATCACCATCGTCAACTCCAGCGAGATCATCGGCAAGGGCTTCCGCTCCTTCAACTAAGACTGCCGTCCCCTGCCACGCAACTCCGTACTTGAAGAAAAACGCAAAATAGTGTATTATATAGTATTATGAGTAAAAGGGGGCACGCTGCGTGCCCTGACAGGGGGAACCTATATGGCTGATAAAAACTTTCTGACAGATATCATCGATGCCGACCTTGCCGAGGGCAAGGTGCAGCAGATCCACACCCGCTTCCCGCCGGAGCCCAACGGCTATCTGCATATCGGCAGCGCCAAGGCCATTTATATCAACTGGTCCATTGCCAACCAGTACGGCGGCAAATTCAACCTGCGTCTGGACGACACCAACCCCGCCCGCGAAGGTGAGGAGTATGTCAACAGCATCATCGAGGATCTGCACTGGCTGGGTGCCGACCCCAACGGCGGCATCTTCTACGGCAGCGATTACTTTGACAAGTGCTACGAGTACGCCGAGAAGCTGATCACCGAGGGCAAGGCTTATGTGGACGACCTGACCCGCGAGGAGATGCGCGAGTACCGCGGCTCCGATGCCGGCAAGCCCTCCCGCCCCTCTCCGTGGCGCGACCGCAGCCCGGAGGAGAACCTGGACCTGTTCCGCCGGATGCGTTCCGGTGAGTTCAAGGAGGGCGAAAAGACCCTGCGTGCCAAGATCGATCTGGCAAGCCCCAACATGAATATGCGTGACCCGGCCATCTACCGCATCAAGTACGCCGAGCATCACCGTCAGGGCAACAAGTGGTGCATCTACCCCATGTACGACTTCGCTCACCCCATTCAGGACGCCATCGAGGGCATCACCCACAGCATGTGCAGTCTGGAGTTCGAGAACCACCGCCCGCTGTACAACTGGGTCATCGAGAACATTTTCGGTGCCGAGTTCCCCAAGCAGCGCGAGTTCGCCCGCCTGAACATGACCAACACGGTCATGAGCAAGCGCTACCTGCGCGAGCTGGTGGAGATGGGCATCGTGGACGGCTGGGACGATCCCCGTATGCCTACTCTGTGCGGTCTGCGCCGCCGCGGCTACACCCCCACCTCCATCTTCACCTTCGTGCGGGAGGCCGGCATCTCCAAGTCTGACAACCTGATCGATATGCGCCAGCTGGAAGCCTGCATCCGCAGCGAGCTGGATCTGACCGCACAGCGCCGCATTGCCGTGCTGGAACCGGTCAAGCTGGTGGTGGACAACTACCCTGCCGACAAGACCGAGTACTTTGACGTGGCCAACAACCCCAACCGCGAAGCCAACGATACCACCACCCGCAAGGTAGCCTTTACCCGTGAGCTGTGGATCGACGCCGAGGACTTTGCCGAGGTGCCGCCTCCCAAGTTCAAGCGCCTGACCGTGGACGGCGAGGTGCGTCTGATGGGTGCCTATATCGTCAAGTGCACCGGCGTGGATAAGAACGCCGACGGCAGCATTGCCGCCATCCACTGCACCGCCGACCTTGAGACCGGCAACGGCAACCCCGCCGATGGCCGCAAGGTCAAGGGCACCATCCACTGGGTAAGCGCCGCACACTGCGTGGACGCCGAGGTGCGCCTGTACGACAAACTGTTCACCGAGGCCAACATGAACGGCATCCCCGAAGGCAGCGATTACAAGGACTACCTGAACCCGGAAAGCGTCACTGTGCGCACCGGCTGCAAGCTGGAGGAGAGCCTGAAGGACGCAAAGTCCGGCGAGAAGTTCCAGTTCGTGCGCACCGGCTTCTTTACCCCGGACAGCAAGAACCCCGGCGTGTACAACCGGGTGGTCACCCTGCGCGACAGCTTCAAGCCCGCAAAATAATCACCCCCAAGGAGAAGATACCATACCATGACCGCAAAAATGACCCGTAATATCCTGCTCATGCTGGCAGCCACCGTGCTGATGGGCATTGTGCTGAACCTGTATATCCACAACACCGGCACCGTACCCGCCGCCGACAACGCCGCACCTCTGACCGATGGCAGCTACACCTCCTCTGCGCAGGGTTGCCTGAGTGAAGTGACCGTCACGGTCACCGTGACCGGCGGCAAGGTGACCGCCGTACAGGTGGACGCCTCTGCCGAGACCCCGGAGCTGGGCGGCAAGGCCGCCGAGACGCTGGCAGCGCAGCTGACACAGACCGGCTCCACCACCGGTGTGGACGCCATCACCGGCTCCACCATGACCAGCGAGGCCATCTTTACCGCCATGGACGCCTGCCTTGCACAGGCGCAGTGATGCTGTAAAAATCATCCTCTTAACGCAAACGACCTGCCGTACAGCACTGTGCGGCAGGTCGTTTTTCATTGCAGAACATGTTGGATTATGTTATACTTAGTCTGCCGCACTAAAAGCGGCAGGTGCTGTCTGCATTGCAGGTGGTCAGCTCCCTCCCGGCAGAAATGTCCGGAGAGAGTTACTTACTGTTCTCCTCCGGACGGTTTGAATGTTTTACAACAGGATACCCAAAGGAGGAGTTCCATCATGGAAGTTTTGAATATTGTTTTCAGTGCACTGAACCTTCTGGCCACAGTCATTATCGGTGTCATTCAGTTGACATGGACGATCTCGCGGGATGTCTTTGGGGACAAGCCGCGCGCAAAGCATTATTCTCACAACAAAAAGTAACGACCGCCCCAGCGTACCAATTCTGAGCGGTCGTTTACTTTTTTAATCGATTGCCAGAGAGGGTAGCTGACCATTGCAGGCAGCACCTTTTCTATTTGTAGTATAACGCTCCCACGCCGTTTTGTCAAGCAGCGCCTGTTTTACAGAGTGCTTTGCAGCCGTGCGCCGCTGGCGTACTGGGTGCGGCGGTCCATCTGGTTATCCAGCGGCTGACCGGCGGCATAGCGCTTGAGGTTATGTGCAAAGATATCCACGATGTTGTCCAGCGTCTTGGGCAGGCTGAAGCCGCCGGTGACATGGGGTGTGATGATCACGTTCGGCTCTGCCCACAGGGGATGCTCCGGCGGCAGCGGCTCGGGGTCGGTCACATCCAGCCCTGCGCCGGAAAGCCGCCCGCTGTGCACGGCAGCTGCCAATGCCTCTCCGTCCACGGCGGTACCGCGTCCCACATTGAGCAGGATGGCACCGGGCTTGCAGAGCGCCAGCCGCTCTGCGCCGAACAGATGCAGTGTCTCCGGCGTGCCGGGCAGGCTCAGCGCCACAAGGTCGGCCTGCGGCAGCTCTGCGTCCAATGCGCTCTGCGCCACCACCCGGGTGCAGTAGTCCGGGCAAGGGGTGTCCGGGTGCACCGTGCGGCGCACGCCCACCACCTCGGCACCCAGCGCATACGCCCGCCGGGCAAAGTTCGAGCCGATATCGCCCATGCCCACACACAGCACCCGGCTGCCCGCGATGCTGCCCACAGAGTGACCGGTGGGTGCCCAGCGGTGCTCCCGCTGGTTGTCCCGGTAGGTGGGAAGCTCCTTGAGCAGGCTGAGCCACATTGCCAGCATACACTCGCTGATGGCAAGCCCATAAGCGCCGGTGGCGTTGGTCACAATGCACTTCTCCGGCAGCACCCCCGGCTCCAGATAGTTATTGGGGCCGGCTGCGTTGGACTGGAACCACTCCAGATGATCGTTCTGCCGGATCAGCGGCACCGGCAGGTTGCCCAGCACCGCATCAGCCCACAGGGCATCCTCCGCCGTGGCGGTGTCCGGGGTAGTAAAGCGATATGCAAAGCCCTGCACCGCCTCAATGCGGGCCCTCTGCTCTGCACTGATGGGCAGGCAGACAAGGATATGTTTGGACATAATGGGACTCCTTCCCTCTTTTTTCTCTATCATACCGCAAACTGTGCGGCGGCACAAGAGGGTGGTTCTGTGCTTTCAGACGCATCCCGTAAAAGAACAATGCCGAGCAGCCCGAAAGCCGCCCGACACCGCATTATATTTCAGTCCAGTGCACGGATGGCGTCCACCGTGCAACGGTACTGCTCTGCCACCTTTGCAAACTGCTCCTGTGTGCCCTCCAGCTGCCCGGCGCGCAGGGTCTCGGTCAGGGTATAGGTAGGCGCGTACAGATTGGAAAAGCCCAGATTCTGGCAGACGCCTTTGAGGGTATGCGCCCCGCGGAACGCCTCTTTCACATCTCCCCTGCGCAGCGCTTCCTCCAGGATCTGAAAGCTGTCGTCCTGCAAGAACATCCGCACAAATTTGCAGATCATGGCTTCGTTATACAGCCGCCCCAGCACCTCCTGATAGTCTGCGCCCATCTTTTTATAGCATTCCTGTATCGTCATCGCTTACGCCGTGCCTTTCTTTTTTGCTATCGTTTGCTTTCCCACCGCCGCATCTTACTACGCTTCACGGCGATATAGTGTTATGATAGCACCTTTCCGGTCATCTTGCAACTAGAGTGCAACAAGTTTTGCACTCTATCTATTTTTTGCGTTCTCTTTTTGGCAATTGCACCAAAACCGCACCCAGTTGCCATAAAAAATGCCTGCTGCCGTGCCCTTTTCCGCTGCTGCCAGCTGCCGCTTCTGCCGACTGAAAAAAAGCAGACCGTGCAGCACCGTCAGCTGCGGATTCTGTATTGACGAACCGCACAAAAAACGATATACTATATTTCGGCGGTGCAGCTGTGCCGCCGGATGCCGGGGTGTTGCGCAGTTGGTAGCGCGCCTGCTTTGGGAGCAGGAGGCCGCGAGTTCGAGTCTCGCCACTCCGATACTGCAAACGCACGTTGATTCGATGAGGATCGGCGTGCGTTTTTGTTTTGTTGTTGAAATTGCCGAGAGGATATCTGAAAGCGTGCAAAAACCGCGCACACTGCAAGACAGTTTTCCAAAAACAGAACAGCTTTTTTTCCATTTCCTCCCTTTTTGCGGGATTGATAAAAGCCCACAAGTGCGGTATACTGAATAGTACTTTATTTAAGAGAAGTAAGGAGGTGCGGCCCATGGCGATCGGTGTGCCCCGCCCGCTGGCGATAGAAAAACCGCAAAGTGTGGATCTGGCACAGGCGGCGCGGTATTTCGGTGCGCACGGCGAGCCGGACGCTGCCACGTTGGCGCTGCTGCAAAAGTGCGCGGTGCCGCTGCTGGCGGCGGCGACGCCCCGGGCGGTGTGGCTGCTGGCAGACACCCCTGCCCTGACCGAGGCCGGGCTTCTGCCCGGTAAAGACGTGCACAAGCATCTGGCAGGCTGCGGGCAGGCCATTCTGCTGGCGGTGACGCTGGGCCCCGGGGTGGATGCCCAGATCCGCCGGGCAGGCGTGGGCGACATTGCCGCCGGGGTAGCCTCCGATGCCTTGGGCAGTGCACTGGCCGAGCAGGCCGCCGATGCCGCCGAGGCGCAGCTGCGCCAGTGGGCGGCGACCGAGGGAAAGTATCTGACCGGGCGCTTTTCGCCCGGCTACGGCGATTGGGATATCGCGGTGCAGCCGCTGGTGGCAGCGGCGCTGGACACGGTGCGCAAGGCCGGGCTGTGCGTCACCGACACCAACCTGATGACCCCACGCAAGAGCGTGACCGCCCTGCTGGGGGTCAGCGACCACCCGGTAAAGGGGCAACTGGCCGGGTGCGGCCATTGTGTGCTGCGCACCCGCTGCGAATACAGAAAGAGGGGAAAGACCTGTGCAAGTGAATGAACTTTTCAGGCAGAGCAATACCATCCTGCTGGACGGCGGCATGGGCACCATGCTGCAAGCTGCCGGGCTCAAGCTGGGCGCACGCCCGGAGGAGCTGAACATCACCGACCCGGCGCTCATCGAGGGCATCCATGGGCAGTACGCTGCGGCGGGCAGCCGCATCGTCAACGCCAACACCTTCGGCGCTTCTGCCCACAAGCTGGCAGGTAGTGCTTACACGCTGGAGCAGGTCATCACCGCAGGCATTGCCAACTGCAAGCGCGCCTGTGCGCCCTACGGTGCGCTGACCGCGCTGGACGTGGGTCCGCTGGGCGAGCTGCTGGAACCCAGTGGAACGCTGGCCTTTGAGGATGCTGTGGCTGAGTATGCCCGCATCGTCAAGGCAGGCGAAGCCGCCGGGGCAGACCTGATCTTTTTTGAGACCTATACCGACCTGTACGAGCTGAAAGCCGCCCTGCTGGCTGCCAAGGAGAATACCCATCTGCCCATTCTGGCCAGCATGAGTTTTGAGGCGGGCGGGCGCACCTTTACCGGCTGCACAGCGGAAAGTTTTGCCGCCACCGCCCGGGGCTTGGGGGCAGACGCCGTGGGTATCAACTGCTCGCTAGGGCCCAAGGAGATCTTCCCTATGGCAAAGCGGCTGGCCGAGGCCGTGCCCGGCAACTTCCCGGTGTTCGTCAAGCCCAACGCCGGTCTGCCCCGGGCGGACGGCAGCGGCTACGACATCACCCCGCAGCTGTTCGCCTTGCAGATGAAGCCCTACCGGGAGCTGCACCTGTTTGCTGCCGGCGGCTGCTGCGGCACCACCCCGGAGTTCATCAAGCTGCTCAACGGCACCTTTGCAGGCTGCACCCCGGGGCGTCCCGCGCACCGGATGCCATCGGTGCTGTGCACCCCGGTGGACACGGTCACAGTGGACGGCATCACGGTGGTGGGCGAGCGTATCAACCCCACCGGCAAAAAGCGCTTCCAGCAGGCACTGCGGGAGGGCGACATGAACTATGTGCTGGAACAGGCCGTCAGTCAGGCAGAGGCTGGGGCTCAGATCCTGGACGTGAACGTGGGCGCGCCCGGCGTAGACGAGCCGGTGCTGATGGAACAGGTGGTCAAGGCTCTGCAAAGCGTGACCAGCCTGCCCCTGCAGCTGGACTCCTCCAATGTGGAGGCGCTGGCGCGGGGTCTGCGGGTATACAACGGCAAGCCCATCGTCAACTCCACCAACGGTGAGCCGGAAAAGCTTGCCGCCATCCTGCCACTGTGCAAGAAGTACGGCGCTGCCATCGTGGGGCTTGCCATCGATGAAAAAGGCATCCAGCCCAAAGCCGCAGACCGCGTAGCCATTGCCCGCCGCATCACCGAGGCAGCGCTGGCGGCGGGCATCCCCCGGGAGGATATCTACATCGACTGCCTTACCCTGACCGCCAGCGCCCAGCAGGAGGATGTGCTGGCTACAGTACAGGCACTGGAAGCCTGCAAAAAGGAGCTGGGGGTGCGCACCGTGCTGGGCGTGTCCAACATCAGCTTTGGTCTGCCCTGCCGCACCTACCTGAACACCACCTTCCTGACCATGGCCATGTACGCCGGGCTGGACCTTGCCATCATGAACCCTTCCAGCGAGGAGATGATGGCGGCGGTGTACGCCTACAACGTGCTGACCAACCGGGACAAGCAGAGCACAAAGTACATCGAGCGCTTTGCCGACCGCGTGCCCGCCAGCACTGCGCTGGCACAGGCTGCAAAAGCCGCGCCTGCCGCCAATGCCGCCGAAACAGAACTTACCGGCCCCTACGCCGCCCTGATGAAAGCGGTGGAAAAGGGCTTGAAAGGTGACGCCGCCGCCCATACCCGCGCCCTGCTGGCAGAAAAGCAGCCGCTGGAAGTGGTGGACGAAGCCTTGATCCCCGCTTTGGACATCGTGGGTGCCAAGTACGAAAAAGGCACCCTGTTCCTGCCGCAGCTGCTGCAGGCTGCCAGCGCCGCCCAGAGCGCCTTTGAGGAGATCAAGACCGCCATTGCCCAAAAGGGCGAGGGCAGCGCCAGCAAGGGTCGCATCGTCCTTGCCACCGTCAAGGGCGATGTGCACGACATTGGCAAAAACATCGTCCGGGTCATTCTGGAAAACTACGGCTTTGAGGTACTGGACCTTGGCCGGGACGTACCGGTGGAGACGGTGGTGGACACCGTGCGGGAAAAGGACGTGCATCTGGTAGGCCTTTCGGCGCTGATGACCACCACCCTGAAAAGCATGGAGGAGACCATCGCCGCCCTGCGCGCCGCGCAGCTGGACTGCAAGATCATGGTGGGCGGTGCCGTGCTGACCCCGGAATACGCCGAAAAGATCGGCGCGGACTGGTACGCCAAGGACGCCAAGCGCAGCGCCGACATCGCCAAGGAGTTCTTTGGAGTGTAACGCGGAATATTTCAGATTCAGACTGCTGAAAAGTGCGGACTTTTCAGCAGTCTTTTTTCATGGGCAGGGTATTTATTTGCAAACTGTTCAAATTTACCACAAAAAATTGCCACGATTGTCTGGCATAATAAGGGTGCACTCAGGGAGAACGGAACGGACATCCCCCATAACCTCCGAAAGGTTCTCCCCGCAAAAGCCCATGCAGGCACAATTCCCTGCGGGTGCGGCCGCAGCAGCGGCGCACAGCAGGCCCATAAAAAACTGTCTCCCGTTTCTATGCGAGGCAATAGCCAGAACGGCGGACAGACTACCAAATCCCTCCTGACCAAGCCGCAATGTTCAGGGGTTCCTATACAGCAGGCAGTGTCGCTTTCCTCCTCCTTTCCACGACACTGCCTGCTTTTTGTTTGCGCATTCTTCCGTGAAATACAGGCAGTCTCAAGGTCGGAATGTTGCCCTGCCGCCCGCTCCCCCGCATACAAAAACCGCCCCGGCTTCCCGTTATGGAAATCGGGGCGGTTCGTTTGCTTTATTTGTGCTTTTTCAAGCGCTCACGCAAAACCCCTTGCGGGGGTTCTTGATTGCAGCCTGAGCAGCGGCCAGGGCGTTCACAGCAATGACGTATTTTTCTTTTACCACGATGTATTCTTTTGATTTTCGCTCATGATTTTTCTGGATCTTCCGCGCGTAGTATCTGCAAAGGTTTCCTCTTCGCTGAATCGCAGCCAATAGGGATCTTCCATCAGACAGGCATTGGTACACTTAACAATTTCCCACGCATTGTAGTCCGGAAGGCCCATCATTTTCAGAATACCCTTGCAGTCCATCCGGTTTTTCGGAAAGATACGCTTCTTGGCCCAAACAACCACATCCACCAATGGAACTTTGCATTTATCTCCGATGAAAAGATTCAGTGGCAGGTTATACTGCAGAACGCCCTCATTTGCGCAAAGATACTGTCCATCTTCGCTCAGGTGGGCGGTTTCTTTTTTACCCTAAAAGCACTCTTGCTCTGCGCTGTACCTCTTTTTCGATCATCTTC
>ERZ839767.5026-NODE-5026-length-12473-cov-6.351989_pt1 | contig 12473 bp, 8 predicted proteins | sample MGYA00519879_ERZ839767 | MGnify/ENA primary metagenome ERZ839767 (study PRJEB31850, sample SAMEA3708852) | human gut metagenome | biome: human gut; feature: human-associated habitat; material: faeces | place: China | collected 2014 ...
GGGGGGGCGGGGGGTAAAACACTGGTATACAGAAAAATACGCCAAAAACAGCAGCCTTTCATCACTATAGTCCACATTCCTATGAACATACCGCCTTCCTTTTCCGTCTTCCATCTTCCTATTTTCCGCGCAATACACCTTTTCTTTCCCACTATGTTTTTGGATTTTAATCCTATATTTGTAGAAACCGCTCAATTTCTTTCAGCCAAACGAAAAATCGTTTGGCTGAGAACGATTCTCCGATGTGCGGCAAACGAATTACGGACATACAGAACCCTTCCAGAGCGACACAGCGACGTGATAATATGTCCTAAAAAAGACCCGTCTCCTCTTCTTTACCTTTCCTCGAAAAAAGCCTTCACGCGTTCATACTTCCTGTATACCAATGCGTTAAGGTGAACTTTCCCCTGTTTTTCCCTTCACCTGTCCTTCACCGTCCCTTCACCTCCTATAGGATTTCATTGGACAACCAGAAAGGTTAAAAGGTGTAAACCATTCACCCTAACACATTATAAAACAAGAAGTATGAACGCGTGAAGGCTTTTCTACGCCACGGTATTACCTGCCGTGAATCCTTACAGAGCCTTACCCTTCAGCACAGCACCGCCCTGAGCCGGAAGCGTGAACTTAAACTGGCCTTTCTTACCCACTTTGGTTTCTTCCACCTGCGGGGTCTTGCCGTCTTTGCCATCATGGTAATATGCCACCGGGCTACCGGCCAACATGGGCAAGTCTACCGTCAGTTTGAGCGTCTCTTTTCCGGCATTCAAGGCAGCCACATACCAATCCTGCCCGTGACGACGCGCCAACACGACGTAACGTCCGGGGTAACCGTCGATGAACTTCACTTCATCCCACACCGTAGGAATCTCTTTCATGAAGTCTATCTCGAAGGCCGGCACATCCGTCAGGTTGTTCGGTGCCAATGCAAAATTCTGGATAGGATTCTGGAAAGCCACGGCTGTGGCCAACTGGAAAATGTCGGTGGTGACACGGGTCGGGCCGCCGTCGTTCCCCCGGTTCATGCGCTTGTTGAGGAAAGTGCCGCCGAACTCCATGCAGCCCACCGAGTTGCGGATGAACGGGTGCAGGGTGGCATTGAATGCTTCGTTGTCGCAGAAATGCTGGTTGAAAATCATATTCTCGGATGCCAGCACGGCCTCGCTGCCCACATAATTGGGATACATGCGCTCCCAGCCGCGCGGCAACGTACAACCGTGGAAGATGACCATCAGCCCGTGGTCGTCGGCATCGCTCAGGATGGCCTCGTAAAGGCGCATCGTCTCCTGCTTGTCACCGCCGAAGAAGTCCACCTTGATGCCCCTCACGCCCTGTTGCTGCAACCAACGCATCTCACGTTTACGGGCAATCGGGTTGTCCATGATGTTTATCGGGCTTTGCTCGATGTCGTTCCAGTAACCGCTGGAACTGTACCACAAGAAAAGTTCCACGCCCTTGCTGCGTGCGTAACGGATAAGCTCTTCCATCCGCTTATGGCCGATATTGTTGTCCCACCAGTTGTCTATCAAGGTGTATTCGTAGCCCATGGCGGAAGCCATGTCGATATAGCGCACCTGATCGTCGTAGTTGATACTGTTGTCTTGCCAGAGAATCCAGCTCCACGTGCCGCGCCCGTACTTATACTTATGCTCCGTGGTGAAACGGGGTTCCACTACGTCCCAAATCACCGTGGTCTCCACGATGGGAGCCAAGTCCCGGGACACCGTTATCGTACGCCAAGGCGTATGGCCGGGCAAGGCAAAGGCCGGTTCCGACGTGCCGTTGCCGTTGTTTTCTTCCGGCATCGGGAAAGCCACGGTGTACAGGCCGTCCTGCGCGTCGCTCAGGCGGGAAGCACAATAGCGGCTGTCCACGCCCGTTTCGCTCACGAGCACCCAACCGTCTTCCCCCACATGGAACAATCCGGGGAAAGTGTAGCCGTGGCCATACTGTGAAGGCGTGTCCATCGGTGCGTCGGCCTTGTATTCCTCCTCGTAACTGGGCTTCGTTCGCTTCCATCCTATCATGGCATCGCTCTGCGGCGTGAGGAAAGTCGTGGTCTTGCCGGGGAAACGGAACCCGGTGGTTTCGTTCATCACGCGCACGCTACCCGTTCCGCCCTGCTTGGGCAGGAAATAACGGAAAGCCACGTTGTGGTCTTCCACCACGAATTCCACTTCCATCTCCTGCTTCTTGGCATTGGCCAGACGCACGGTAAAGGTATTGGCCTTCTTGTCCACCCGGCTCGCCTTGCTGCGCTCCAGGTCGTAACGGATGTCGCGCGTACCGGTCTGTTCTTTCACCCATACCAAGTCGCGGCTGAAATCACCGATATTGGCCACCAAACCCAAGGGAGACTCCTCCAACATCGTCACTTCCTTCCGTCCTTCTTTCCCGTCTGCATAATATCCTACCTTATAATATGCACGTCCGTCTTTCAATCCTACTTTGAGGAAGGTCACACCGTCGGGACTGGTGACGGTCTTTTCATCCTGCTGTGCTGCCGCAGCCATAGCTGCCGCCAAAGGAGCAGCGTCCGCTCCACCGGCGGCCCAAGCCGCCCCGCCCGCAGACATCATTCCGGCTAACAAGATAGCCGCCAAAAAGTTTTTCTTCATTGCTTTTTCATTTTTAGTTCATATAATTTTCCATATTCTCATTTTCCAAACTGATACCCCCGGAAAAGCTTGCCGCTCCGTTCCAATTCCGCACCGAAATAGAAGCCGGGCTGTGTGGGTTGGTTATAAGCCACGTTTTCCGTTACGATACTGAGCCGATAAGGCCGGTCTTCCAAAAACGTATGGAAACGGTAAGGAGTGGGAAGCGGGGACACATACACGCGCAAAGCCGTATTATCCGCCGTGCGCACCACGACCTCTTCGCGCCAGTCGCCCAAGATGTCGCCCTGCAAACAAGGATTGCTTTTCGACCCGTTGTTGAAACTGCATCCGTCGAACGTCGCCAGCGGACGGCAAGCCTTTGCCTCCCAGTCGTACTTGCTCACCGTTTCATGATCCAGCATCTCGCGCAGCAAATCGCCGTCCCACCACACGGCCATGTTCATCGGCAAGCCCCGTGGCGCGGCACAAACCACCTCTCCTTTTATATTCCGTATGCCTCCGGAAGCCGACGACCACATCTCCACGCCGTAATTCGTAGGGTCGATGTCCGCCGCCATGCAACGCCCCACGTCTTTGGCAGCCGGGAGACGGAAGATGACCTTTCCGGTCGCGGCATCGCGGAAATCACTTCCGTCGCGCTTGTTCTCGTGGCAATCCCACACTTGCAAGCGGTCGGACGAGGGGTCGAAAGCCGTGAGGTGCAAAGCGTCGCCATGACCGAAACCGGTATTGTACAGCCCCGTCCCGTCATGGTCTATCGCACACGAGCCGTATGTGATTTCGTCACAACCGTCACCGTCTACGTCGGCCACACGCAGGTTATGGTTCCCCTGCCCTGCGTACGAAGCCCAACGGGCGGAATCCGTATCGAACACCCAACGCGACGTCAGCCGCTTGCCATCCCAATCGAAAGCCGCCAAAACACTGCGCGTATAATATCCCCGGCACATCACCACGCTCGGGTGCCGCCCGTCCAAGTAGGCCACAGCCGCCAGATACCGTTCGCTGCGGTTGGCATAATTGTCGCCCCAGTCTTCCAACCGTCCGCGCGGAGGGACATAGTCCACCGTCTGCAAGGCCGCGCCCGTCTTCCCGTCGAACACGGTCAGGAACTCCGGTCCCGAAGCGATATACCCCTTCCGGCCTTCCACCGGTTCTTGCACCCCCACCCGGTAGTCCGCCGAGGGGTCGCCTATCGTATGTCCCCGGCCGTCCACCGTGCCGTCTGCGGTCTTGGCCGTGACTTCAGCCCGTCCGTCGCCGTCGAGGTCATACACCATGAACTGGGTGTAATGCGCCCCCGCACGGATGTTACGCCCCAAGTCGATACGCCACAGACGGGTGCCGTCCAATTCATACGCATCCAAAAACGCGGTTCCGGTAAAACCGCTGTGGGAGTTGTCTTTGGCATTGGAAGGCTCCCACTTCAGTACAATCTCAAAATCCCCGTCGCCGTCCAAATCACCGACGGACGCGTCATTGGCCGTATAGGTACAAGCCTCACCGTCGGGCATCGTCTGCGGCTCCGGTTGTTGCAACGGGATGTCTACATAACCGCACGGGGCATCGGCCGGAAGCGTCCATTTACCGCCGGACGACGTTTTTTCACGACCGTCTATCACTGGACGTACCTCATATACCGATTTTCCCCGGGAGGGGTTATAATCGTAAAATTGTGTGGAAACAGCCACAGGTTTAGGAGTAACCAACAGGCCGTCGCGATACACATTGAATACCGTACGCACCGGATCGGAGGACAAATAACGCCAACTCACCATGACCGTATCGGGCGATAGCCTGACAGCTACGGCCCCCCGTCCCAAACGTTCTCCGGTAGCAGAAAAAGACGCCCTCGTTTCCGGTTCCCTAACTGCACTTACGGAAACGGCATCTTTCTCCTGCATGGCAACCGGCCATACGGCCCCGACCATGCACAAGGCTGAAATACATACACAAGTTTTCCTCAGATTATTTTTCATGAGCCTTCAGTTAATGACGGTGCGAATATAGCGAAAAGAAAGGAGATGCCCGACCGGCAGACTGATAAAATCTATTAAAATCTCAGGGACTCCCTACAGAAAAGCATAAAAATAAGGCGTTTCTTACCTGAAAATCTATTATATTTGCACGAGATAGGCGGCAGTCTGCAAATTCGGGCCAGCCGAATTACACCCGACTTACACTATCTTTGCAACAAAATGGAACTAAAAAAAACGATAACGATTATAAAAGTCCTTTTCGTGTTTCTTTTGGCATACGCCGGAGAGACACAGTTTTTATATGCCTCGGCCGCACCGGCCGGAACAGACCGTTTCACTTTGGTCATCGACGCAGGGCACGGCGGGAAAGACCCCGGTGCCATAGGCCGTTTCTCCCGCGAGAAAAACATCAACCTGTCTGTAGCAAAGACATTCGGCAAACTGGTGGAAGAAAATTGTCCGGACGTAAAAGTGATTTATACCCGAAAGACCGATGTGTTCATTCCGTTGGGACGACGGGCGGAAATCGCCAACCGGGCGAATGCCGACCTGTTCGTGTCCATACATACGAACTCTTTGCCGGGCAAGGCGATAGGCCGGGGAACTGAAACCTACACGCTGGGTATGGCCCGCGCCGATGAGAATCTGGAAGTGGCCAAACGGGAAAATGCCGTGATCCTGGTGGAGGACAACTACAAGGAACGTTATCAGGGATTCGACCCGAAGTCTTCGGAAAGTTACATCATTTTCGAACTGATGCAAGACAAATACATGGCTCAGAGCGTGGACTTTGCCAAACAAATCCAAAAAGAGTTCAGGACAACCGGCGGACGGCCGGACAAAGGCGTGCATCAGGCGGGGTTCCTCGTATTACGGGAAACAAGCATGCCGAGCGTATTGATTGAATTGGGCTACATTTCCACACACGATGAAGAGGCTTTCCTCAACTCACAAAACGGTATCCGTAAAATGAGCCAAAGCATTTACAACGCCTTCCTTTCTTATAAAAGACAGCATACGAAGGGAAAGACAACGGGAGCGGAAAAGGATGTCCTACAAGCGGAAAGCGACGAAACGCAAGCCGTGGAAGGTGCCGTAACGGATACCTCCGAAAGCGACATCGGCGTATTGACCCAAAACGGCGACAAGCCTTCAACCTCCGAACCGGAGGAAAAAAAGCAGGAACAACCGGCAACGGACTCCCGGCCTGTATTCAAAATACAAATCCAGGCTTCCACCCGACAGATTCCTGCGGGCAGTTCCCGTTTCAAAAACCTTTCTCCGATAGATTTCTATAAAGAAGGGGCTTATTATAAGTACACGTACGGGGCAACTACCGACTACCAGGAAGCCATTAAAATACGCAATAAAGTAAAGGAAGATTTTGAAGGGGCTTTTATCGTGGCTTTTAAAAACGGCCAAAAGATGGAACTCTCTGAAGCCATCTCCGAATATAAAAAGAACAAATAAACGTTGAGAAACTTATGAAATACTTTACGAAAGAAGTTAAAATCGGCTTGACCGGCGCTGTGGCTATCGCCGCACTCTTTATCGGACTCAACTTCTTGAAGGGCATTAACCTGTTCAAGTCCAGCAATTCCTATTACATAGAATTTTCGGACATCAAAGGATTGGCCAAGTCCGGCCCGGTGTTGGCCAACGGATATAAAATAGGTACGGTGCGCGATATCCTTTATAATTACCAACTGCCGGGGCACGTATTGGTAGAAATCAGCGTAGACGAAAGCATGCGCCTGCCCAAGGGTACAAAAGGCACACTGGTTACTGAAATGCTGGGGGGATGTAACCTCAACCTTTTATTGGGCAATCCCGAAGACGGCCATTACGCTCCGGGCGACACCATACAGGGAGACGACACCAAGGGGCTGATGGACAAGGCCGCCGACATCGTCCCGCAAGTGGAACAAATCATGGGCAAAGTGGACACACTTTTGACTACATTGAATACGTTGGCAGCCAACCCGAATTTACCAAGCATTATGGAAAACGCCCAAAGCATTACGGCCAACCTGAACCAGAGCAGCCGACAACTGAATCTGCTTCTGCGTAACGACCTGCCGGAACTGACGGGAAAGATGAGCCGTATAGGCGACAATGTCATTACCCTGACCGACCATATGAATGAACTGGATCTGCAAGCCACTTTAAGCAAAGTAGACACGACATTGGGCTATGTGCAGCTCATGACCGAGAAAATGAACCGCAAAGACAATACACTGGGACTATTGCTGAACGACAGTGCTTTGTACAACAATCTGACTCATACGGCGGGCAGTGCCAATAACCTGCTTATAGATTTGAAAGAAAATCCGAAACGCTACGTACACTTCTCGCTTTTCGGACGTAAGAACTAACCTCGAAAAAACAGAGGTCGCAAGGCTTGTAAAGCCGGATACCCGATTAAGGTGTCCGGCTTTGTATTTTCCGTCCCGACTACCCCCGGAAAGCCTATCCTCCGGCAAGACAAACACTTAGAGAAAAGCAAGCAAAAAGCACAATTTTATTTTTTTATTTTTTATCATTCTGACTGCAAGGGAATTAAAACGTCTTCAGCATCTCGTCCTGAACTGAAGGCTTGTTTTTATCGCGGAATATTGCGAAATTTGCAGCGTAGAAGTATATAGGAAGTTCATCGGATAAACACAAAATCTAATGGAAGGTTCAGCGCAATCGTTATGGGAACGTTGTCTGCCCATCATTCGCAATAATGTAGACGAGAAACAATACAGGACATGGTTTGAACCGATTCAGATCATCTCTTTCGAGAAGCAAGTACTGACATTCGGCTTGCCAAGCCAGTATTTTTATGAATTCTTGTCGGAACATTTCGGCCGGCTGATATTCTCCGTCGTACGACGAGTTTTCGGAGAAGGAACGCAGTTGAAATACAGCCTGATGGTAGACCAGACCCATCATTTGACCGTAGACATCGAGCCGGTCAACACACAGCCTCTGACGCCCCGTGCCAAGATACAGGCAACGGGTAGCAACAGGGCGCCCAGTCCGTTGCAGGCTCCCATGCCTCAGGATTTGGATCCTCAGTTGAACCGAAACTACAGTTTTGAAAACTTCATCGAAGGAGTAAGCAACAAGCTGCCCCGCTCCGTAGGGCAGGCTATAGCCGAACATCCGAAACAGTCTACATTCAATCCTTTGTTTATCTACGGAGCTTCCGGTGTGGGAAAGACTCATTTGGTAAACGCTATCGGGGCCAAGATCAAAGAACTTCACCCTACAAAGCGTGTGCTGTACGTTTCCGCCCACCTTTTTCAGGTGCAATACACGGATTCCGTACGGAAAAACACCGTAAACGACTTCATCAACTTCTACCAGACTATCGACGTACTGATTATCGACGATGTGCAGGAATTTGCCAGTCTGACCAAGACCCAAAACACGTTCTTCCACATATTCAACCATTTACACCAGAACGGACGACAGCTCATCCTGACATCCGACCGACCGCCCACAGCCCTGCAAGGCATGGAAGAACGGCTGCTGACTCGTTTCAAATGGGGATTATTGGCCGAACTGGAGAAGCCGAACCAACAGCTTCGCCATGATATTCTGGAAAACAAAATACGGCAGGACGGCCTGAAAATACCGGAAGAAGTCATCGACTTCGTTTCGGAAAACGTGAACGACAGCGTACGCGAATTGGAAGGTATCGTCAACTCTCTCATGGCCTACTCCGTCGTATGGAACCGCGACATAGACTTGCCTTTGGCGGAACAGATCCTGAAACGTGCGGTAAAACAGGAGAACAAACCGGTAACCATAGATTTCATACTCGACAAAGTGTGCGGGTACTTCAATGTCAAGCAAGAGGACGTGTTCACCAAATGCCGCAAACAACCCGTAGCGCAGGTACGGCAAATAGCCATGTACTTGGCCCAAAAACATACCAATCTGTCATTAGCCCGCATCGGTTCGCTGATTGGAAAACGCACACACGCCACGGTATTGCATTCTTGCAGCGTAGTAGAAGACCGGCTGCACGTAGACAAGGCATTCAAATCTAAAATGGATGAAATAGAAAAGCTGCTGAAACAACGATAAGCTTTCTATCTTAAAAAACATCCGGCGCACCTGCTCCTGCAAGTGCGCCGGATGTTTTTTGGGGATATGGAGGGCAGGTAGCCTACCTCATATCCGATCCTTATTTCTTGATGACCTTGATGGTCTTCTGTATTCCGTCGCGATACAAATTCAAGAGATACATTCCTTTACGCAAGTGCCCCACTTGCAATTCGGTTGTCCCCACAGGCACTTCGTCCTGTGCCACGACGGCTCCCGACAATGACACCAAGCGCACGTTCCAGACTTTATCCGTGGCATTGGAAATGACAATACGACCATCCACGACCGTGCGTTCCACACTTAACAGACCATCGGTCTCGACCGCTGAAACAGAAGAACCACCCTTAGGCATAAGCACCACATTCATATAAGTTTCTCCGACATAACGGTAAATGTCGCTCACGGCATATACCTTTTCAAAAGGCAAGTAGCCTTCAGCTTCCACTTTCATGCGGATTTCGTCACCACGCACGTCGGCCAAAGTCAGATAACCGGAAGCATTCGTCCGGTACACTTTACCATTCAGCGTCACGGTAGCCCCTGCCAGATTGTGCCCTTTTACGTTCTCTACTTCCAGTTCAACCAAGATACCCTCCTGCTTGCGGTCTATGTGGAGTTCCACGTCAGTCAAACGGCCTGCTTCCAATGTCACAGCCTGCAAATCGGATACATGCACATCAAACCCTTCGTAATCCGAAGCCGTGGCCTGTATGTCATATTGACCGGGGTCGAGTATGACATAAGTCGCCATATTACTGCCCTCGAATTCTATCTCAGTGATGAAATCCCCTCCGGTGGACACATTGCAATAATCCGCCTCCAACCCGTCGGGCACAACGGTCTTCACACGAGCATATGCCAGACGACTGAAGTCCAATACCACCTTGTCCGATACACCTTCTACGGTCTCATGCGCCACGTAATCAAGCTCTATGCCATCTTCTCCCGAATAAGAGGAATAACTGTTCCAGTTGAAAGCATATTCCCCTTCCGGCAAACGGGTCCGGAACTTCGTCTCTCCGCTTTCTATGCGGAACTGCCACAGCCTTTCACCCCGGGACGTACTGACCTCGCACGTGAACGACCGCCCTTCCATGAAGTCCGGCAAATTCGCCACGGAGACTTCGACCGGCACACTCTCCGTCTTTGACAAATCTATCTTAACCTCCTGCTGCTCCTCCATATCAAACGCACCGAGTGTCAGGAAGTCTACTTGCTGCGTGGCATAATCCTGCCTTTCCAACGCATAAGTGTATGCTCCGGTTTTCAAACCCAACTCGGCCTCCCATGTACCGGAAACGCCATCACCACCTGTAACCGGCATGAAATCAGTAGCCCGACTTTCTTGTCCGCTCATGGCATAAATCGTATAGGCATAACCTTCTTCCGCCCCTTTCAACTTGAAACGCATCGTCCCATAATCGGAGGAATGGAAAGCGCAAACCACGTCACGGTTTTCTGCCGTATTCACAAGTCCGTGAGCCGTTTCGAAATTCGTATTAGCGTTGTAGCCGGGCTCCACTACATACTTATACAAGCCATCTACCATGTAAACGGAATAAGGGAAGTCTATATTATTCACATAAAATTCGTTATACTCCATACCCACAGGCGAAATTATCAAGCTACCGCTTTGCACATCGCCCTCCGTACGGAACGTCACGGGTTTATACCCTTTGTCTTGGAAAGAATAATCCACAGTGGTAGTTTTCCCTGAAGCCGTAAAAGTAGCCAAATCCGTTGCAGGCGAAGCCAAATAGTTGCCTTCCATCTCAGGATAATAGTAATATGTACCAGGCTGAAGATATCCCTGCACGCTCCCCTGTTCATCGGTAGACAAATCTAAATTCGCTTGGAGAAGAATGACCTCGGCCTCGCCCGGTTTCCCCTCAGCATCTTTGACCTGAAAAGTGACCAGTGTCATATCATCCAATTTCTCCGCCGTAATTACAGCTACATCTTCATCCCCTACGGTCACTTTACCGTTTTTCACAGCTACGCTGATTCCCTCGGGCGTAAACGCAGACAGTTCATAACTGTACTCTTCCGCACGCAGAAATTCACCGTCATCCATCTGCCGAGTCTGCACACCAGGATAAGAGTTATTCCAACTGCTACCATCGGAAAGTTCTATATAATCCAACTCTACATTGTAATCCTCCGGACTTCCCGACGTGAAACTCACATAATGATAAGGAGAAAAATCCGCATTCACTTCCACCGTCGTAATTTCCGGGTTGCCGAAATCAAAATGAATCGGCCCTTCGTAAGAAATCGACTGGTCCGGCATGTAAAGCCGGATGAAGTTATCCTCGTAAGGGTTATAAGACAACTTGCCCTTGAAACTACTGGAAGTTGCATCCCAAACAAACCCATTCTCAGGCATCCCCTGCCCGTTGAGTTCAAGTTGCAACTGCGCCACGTCGAAACGCTCGGAAGACGACGGGGTGACCTTTATCACTGTAGTCAACTCTCTCACCTCGTCTTGGGCATAAGTCTGCATGCCTAAGAACAAGCACAATAAAAGTAAGATCTTCTTCATACACTTATTTTTTTAAAGTTGGTTTTATACGGCTTCAAAAATACTGAAACTCCAACAAAACAAAAAGGGAGGCAAAGCTTTTTTACCCCCCCCCATTAAGTTTATTTAACACAAAGTAAAAGGCACGCCCTTGCGACGCATGCCTGCGCCCGTCAGTCTAAAAACCCCTGACGTTTCAAAGCCTCCAACATGCCCCGGCTCATAGCTTCGTTATCCTTACGGGTGTAACGGATATCCGTGAAGATTTGAGCCAACGTCTCCTTGTGGTTGATTTCCACAAAATGCCTGTTCTCTGGTAATTGTTCTTTCGGCCCGTAATATCGGTCAATAGTTTCGGGAGTATAGTCGCGATAGGTCTCTTCATGTACCACAGCCTCCAAAGGCAGACGGTCGGTCTGCTCGGGATGTTCATCGGGCCATCCGACGGTGAGTGTCGCCACCGGCATCACCAAGCGGGGCAACTGCAAAATGTCGATAATTTGGGACGGCATATATAAAGTCGTACCTAAATAACAAATCCCCAACCCTTCCGCCTCGGCCAAATTGCAAAATGTCTGCGTAAACAACAGCGCATCCGTAGCGGCATTCAAAAATGAAAGAAAATTGTCATATCCGGGATGCGCCTTGCGCTGCCCAACAGCGAAGTGATGATTCATCAGCCCAGCGGCGGCGCAAGCGGACAGGCTACCGACGTGCAGCTGCACGCTCAGTGGCTGCTGCGCACCAAGGGCAAGATGAACAAGCTGATGAGCGAAATGACCCATCAGCCGCTGGAGCGCATCGAGCGCGACGTGGAACGCGATTACTTCATGACGGCCGAAGAGGCGCTTGCCTACGGCATCATCGACGAAATCTACCAGCCGCGCAAAAAGTAAGCGAAAGCGTTCTCCCTTCCCGCCAAGGGAGGGGAGAATTTGCTTTTATGCCAAGTGAAATCAATGTTTTCTGAGGTGCGAAATGCCGAGAGATAAGGACGAAACCCGGCAGCCGCGCGTGGCGCGCTGCTCCTTCTGCGATAAAACGCAGGATCAGGTTCGCCGCATCATTGCGGGCAACGGCGTGTATATCTGCGATGAGTGCATCGCGCTGTGCCAGGAGATCATCGCCGATGATCTGGGGACTGCGCCGAGCCAGGAACCGCAGAATCTGCCCAAGCCTGCCGAAATCAAGGCGGTGCTCGACGAATACGTGGTTGGCCAGGATAAGGCCAAGCGCGCGCTCGCCGTTGCC
>ERZ839767.5029-NODE-5029-length-12464-cov-3.135547_pt1 | contig 12464 bp, 6 predicted proteins | sample MGYA00519879_ERZ839767 | MGnify/ENA primary metagenome ERZ839767 (study PRJEB31850, sample SAMEA3708852) | human gut metagenome | biome: human gut; feature: human-associated habitat; material: faeces | place: China | collected 2014 ...
CCATTAGTACAATCTAACGTGTCATACTTTGTATCATCCAGAATATCATGGGTTCTGAAATAATTATTATAATCTACTGAACTCTGAATCCAACCGGCATCATCTATACCTCTTCCTTCAGTCATTCTCTTTCTAATAGTTTCTGGTTCTGCCGTAAGTGCTAAAACTTTTATTTCAGAAAAAAATCTTTTTCCATAAGCGCGAGAAAGTCTATCTAAGCCACCAGCCATTGTCCATACCACTGCTTACTTTGAGAAATATCCTTTGTCAAATAAAAAATCTGCTCTATCAAATTATTTTCTTCTTCATCATTTTGTGGCCAGGCAACATTGCGCAGCCAATCTACGTCCAAAATAACATATTCATCTGTTAATTTTTGCAATTCAATTGCTGTAGTTGTTTCCCCCAGTCTCAACAAAGCTTCCGCATAGTCTAGATACGAACGTCCCAGACGCAAATGAATCAAATGCCAGTCTGTCGGCACGCCAGCAATGACCGATTTATCCTGATAGAGGTTCTTAATATATAAATAACCTGTTTTTGTCATATGACGGTCTTTCTCCTTATTATTCAAATAATACAAGTTTCCACCAACACGTGTTGTAATGATTGAATTAAAATATTTGACTGAGTCGTAAGCTATCGTTGAATAAAAGCGGGCATCGCGGTTCCTATAGATTGCATTACTTACATAATCGACATTCGGTTTGAAATTCTTATAGTAAGATGTTTCATCCCATGTTTTAGCATTCCCGTCGGCATCAACCACCTCATAAGCGTCAACCAAATCCTGAGACGGAGATTTATCATGCCACCCCTCAAAGTTTTCCACAGGCCATACAGCAGCCACCTCTTCCGGTATTTTTCCAGCTCCCTGGTTAGGGACAATAGATTGCATCCATGTTCCTGACATCTTTGTCGTCTCTGATAAATAATAAGTGGCCAGAATCACCTCTTTCGAACTTAACCCGGTAGAATAATCATTGAACAATTTTCCATAATCGCTTTCCAAAGAATAAATACCCAATGTAAACAAGTCTTCACATGCTTTTTTTGCTTGCTGATAATAATCCCTTTTCTCATTAGAATCTGTTAAAAAAGCTGCTCCCTGCAAACAAACAGCTGCTTTTAAAGCATACGCTGCACCTTTTGTCAAAGCACCAGCAGATGCAGTCACCGGCAATCCTTCCGCAGCTTCAGTCAGATCATTAATAATAAAATCATAAGTTTCTTTTATCGTTTTCGAACGAGGAAACATAAGGTCGTCATCCGGAGTCAGTACGCGATCAACGATCATCAAGCGTCCAAACAATCTGGCACGAGTATAATAAACAATACTACGGAGCATTTTAGCCTGTGCAATCAGAGGTTCCTTATCCGCTTCTTTTATATCTTCGGAAGCAGTAACCTTCTCTATAATCAGATTGCACCGGCGGATTTCACCGAATTTGTTCCAACCATAATCATTGGCATTCGTCATCAACTCGCGAACTGTTCTGACAGCAGCGCTCATCTCTGTGTTGACAACTGAATTATCACTCCAGTCATCTGCATTCTCCGTCAGCAACTTGGATACATATAAAGTCCCGTTAATAAAAGTCTGTGCTCCTTCTGCAGATCTCCACACCTTATCTTCTGAAAATTTATCCAATGGAGATTTATCCAGATCATCTGCACATGAGGCAAACAAAAGAATAAAAGTCGATAAAATTGCTATATATTTCATATTTGTTTCTTTTTAAAATCCAACATTTAATGCAACTGAGAATGTCTGTTGAACAGGATATCCCTGTCCGCTACCATCCACAACTTCAGGATCGAAATAATCTTTCACACCAGAGATAGTAAAGAGATTGGTCCCCATTACCGATAATTTCAATTTACTAATCGCATTCACATTCCTCAACAATATATTCTTGAAATCGTATCCGAACTGCAGACTCTTCAAACGGAAATAACTTGCATTTTTAATCCAGAAATCAGAAGACTGCGTATTGTTCGAACTATTAATATTCTGATAAGAAGAAGCACGGGGATAAGCCGCATCCACATTTTCCGGAGTCCAGAAATCCAGCTGATACTTATAATTCATCTCCATAGTATTACCACCTTTCATCAAACCGCTTAATTCAACATAACGCGGTCCTGTACCCTGAAATAGTCCATACAAGAAAAAGCCTTTGTAATCCAAATTGAAATCAAAGCCATAGTTAAATGACGGGAAGAACGGTTTACCGATTCTCACTTGGTCTTCCGAATCAATTTTACCATCACCATTTACATCAATATAAGCTAGATCACCCGGTTTCAATTCCGTAGCACTCAGGAAACGAGGATTATCAAGGACATCTGCTGCACTTTGATAGATACCACTTGACTGATACGCATTTCCATAATAATTCTTTTGATGGGTTGAACGCTTTTTAGGGTTTTTCAAAGTGGCTTCCGATTCACTTTCATTTACTTCCCACAACTCATCATAAGTCGTAAAATTGAAACCCAGATCATAATTCAAATGACCGACTTTATTCTTATATCTTACCATTGCTTCATAACCAGCCCGCCGATGGATACTATTCGATTTTACTTGTGGAAGATCTTTTCCCAATGTAGTTGTATAACGATTCTGAGGAGAGATCAAGTATCCTTTCGTCTTATAATAATAATAATCGAAAGTAAAATTCAAATGATTGTTCAGGAACGCCATATCAAAACCAATATCAAATACATCTTTTGTATACCAGCTCAAAGCATTCGACACCAGATTCCCTTCTGTAAAACCTGGAACAAACTCACCTCCTACAACGGCAGATTGAGAGTTATATGAATAAGTAGGAATATAACCAAAACGAGCAACTCCGGTTTCCAACCCCACTTGTCCATAAGAAGCTCTGATTTTAAAGAAATCAATAATCTGCTTATCCTTCAATGTCTTCATAAAGCCTTCTTCCGAAACAACCCATGCAACAGCACCTGATGGGAAAAATCCCCAACGCTGATCTCTTGCGAAATTATCAGAACCATCATAACGGAAGTTTCCCTCCAACAGGTACTTATCAGCATAATTATATCTCAAACGTCCCACATACCCAATACGTGCTCCCTCCTGAGCCGTTCCGGTGTTCTGCTGTGTAGATGCGTCTCCGGCAAACAACTGGTCGAAATCATTTGAAATAAAGCCATTTCTCGATGCACTGAATTCTTCATTTGTCGTATTATAATAGCTATACACTCCCTGGACTTCGAGGAAGTGTCGATCAAAAGCACGACTATATTCCACACTAGCCTCCAATGTATTATTACGCCACCAGCTATTTGTCAGTGACATTTCAGATGGGGCAGCCTCCTTCAATACCCCGGAAGGAGAATATTGGGGAGCACTGGATTTAAAATACTTTTCATTATAATTAGAATAGCGGGAGTTAGCCAAAATTTTAAACTTTAACCCTTTATCCCAAGGTAACGTCCAGGTTGCATAAAGTTGTGTGTTTAATATATTATCCGAAACCCGGTCATATCCCGATTCTTTATCCAGCCAGGCCAATGGATGAACAGAGAAAGCACTGTAAGTCCCGTCAGGATTGTAAGCCACGTCTATTGGTTTGTTATACGCCAATAAGTTTCTCCAAATCTGTGACTGACCATATGGATTCGGATTTCTCTTTTCCAAAATTGCATCCAGATTCAGCCCCACTTCCAAACCGATATTATCAAAAGAGGAAGAAACATTACTTCTGATATTATAGCGTTTAAAAGTATTGTTATGGGACTGCTTAAATAAAGATTCCTGATTTAAATAACCCAGAGAAGTATAATATTTCACACCATTTTTAGATTTACCCGACATAGACAGGTTATGCCGCATCTGAGGTGCAAAATTATTGATTGCCATTTTCAGCCAGTCATTATCCGGATAATTAGCCGGATCAGAATGGTTCAACACTTTATTGACCACATCTTCCGAGTACATGGCATAAGCTCCACGACCATCATATTCAGCCGCTTTATTGGCTGCCGTTACATATTCAACAGCATTGACCCGGTCCGGAATAATGGTCGGTCTGCTCCAATCAAAACCTGCAGTATAATCAATATTGATCTTTTCACTATTTCCTCTCTTAGTAGTGACAAGAACGATACCGTTACCAGCCTGAGCACCATATACAGCTGTTGCACTCGCATCTTTCAATACTGATATTGATTCAATATCAGAAGAAGTCAAAGCATTAAAGTCCAATGGTTCACGAATAATACCATCAATGATATAAAGAGGAGTACCACCACCGCGGATAGAAATTGTAGGAACTGTTCCACCAGGTTCTCCTCCTGTTTGCTGAACAATTACACCGGCAGCACGTCCCTGCAACGCAGCAGATGTACTTGTATATGGCAGTTCGTCTATCTTATCTGTTTTTACACTAGTTACTGAACTTACCGTTTTTCTGGTTGATGTCGAGCCATAACCAACAACGATCACTTCATCCAATTGACTGTGGCTTTCTTTTAAAACGACCTGTATTGCAGATTGATTAGTCACAGCTATTTCTTTGGATTCATATCCTATATAAGAAATAACCAATGTTGCCTTTTCAGGAACTGTTATACTAAATTTACCATTGACATCAGTAATCCCTCCTAGTGTCGGATCATTCTTTACTATAATATTAGCACCAATGATTGGTTCTCCATTCTCATCAGTCACTATCCCGGTCACAATCCGTTCATTACTAACCAAAGCGAATAATCCACTTTTACTTAATACAATCTGACGATCGCTAATAGTATAATGTATATCTGTATTTTTCAGTATATTATTCAGAATATCCGAAATGCTACTTTCATTAACAGAAACATTCACTCTTTGTCCCACGTTTACAACGTCTTTATTATACAAAAAGCGGAATTCTGTTTTTTCCTCTATCTTATTCAATACATCTTCAATAGAAACATTTTTCATTTTGAGCGTCAATGAAGTTGATTGAGAATAAGATACCGAGGCAAAAACTTGCGTTAGACTTAAAGCTATAAATAACAAGCATAATCTCATAACTCGAAAAATTTTAATGGCAAAACTTAGCCTTTCGATTTTTTTATCCGAAATGGAATTCATACATTTGTTTGTTTAGTTAGAAAAATAAGGTTGACTAAAAACTTTTAAACAGCTAAACAATCAAAGGAAAGGTCTCGCACACCTTTCCTTTTTATTTAAAGCTGCTTACTCATTGATCTTAATAATTGACTACTTCATAGGCATCAGATTTTTATAGTGAACAAATAATAATTATCTTTTTATACATAACTAAGACGTCTCAGCTGTTTTTTACCACAACTGAAAAGTCATTTTTTTTATTTAAAATCAGATTTTCTTTATTCAGAAGATAAAAAGGTGATACTTTTCATCACCTTTTTCTTTTATACACTTCTATTGTTTGCTTCTCATATGCATTATTCCGGTCCTTCACCCTCTTATTCTGCTTGAAATGCAGAGGAGCACTCATTTCAAGCAAACGCAATATTTCATCCAACGATTCATATTCAAAAGTAGCACGATAAGGTGCATTAGCTAAAGAAGGATCTTTTAATTCTATATTCACATTAAAAGTTAGTCCCAGGCGCTTAAAGACATACGATAATGGGTCATCCCTGAATATCATCAGTCCGTCTTTCCAGGCATACCACTTATAAGGATCAGTCTTTGCAATAAGACATTGTTTCGTGAGATTATTAAAGGAAGCTCGTTCTCCCGGAACCATAGCAACAGGTGAAGAGTTTCCGAAAGCGACATCTATCTTTCCGTTAACCATAGTAACAGCAGTAATAGAATCACTTCCATAGGCCTCCACATTAAAAGCCGTACCGGTAGCCCGGAGAGTTATCTGACCGGTTTTTACGATAAAAGGATTTTCTTTATCCGAATGCACTTCAAAATATCCTTCGCCACTCAAGAAAACATCCCGCTCGCCTTTCCGGAAAGTTAAGGGATATTTCAGGGTACTTCCACCATTCAGCCAGACATTCGTTCCATCCGGCAGACGGACTTCAGAGAAAGTACCGTGAGGTGATTTCACTTCCTGATACTCTATCGCATCATACACCCCATTATCCTTCTCTAAAAATAAATAAGTACAGATGATCAACAAAGGGATGACAAGGACAGCAGCCATACGTTGCCAATAGATAATTAATGTACGGGCGATATTCCTCCTTGTGGTTGCGATATTTGCTAAAACTTTTTTCTCGGCTTCAAATACATGAATCTCAGAGGGGGTAAAAGCGGGGTGCATCACCTGCCATATATTACGCATTTCCTGATAATATCGGTCATTATCAGGAGATTGCTTCACCCAATCATCCAGTTTACGGCGTTCTTCTGCCGTTGCTTTACCGGATAGATAAGCTGTGATAATAGGTTGTATTTGATCTTTGTCTGTCATTTTTTCTCTTTTATAGTATTTAAGACGTCCGGGGAATCATTTCCCACATGGCTTATAACTTTTTTTAGGGAATACCTATTGAAAGCAATAGCATGAAGAACTCTTTCAAATGTTTCCGTAATAATTCCAAAGTCTTACTGACACGGACTTCAACTGTCCGCTCCGATACATTCAGTTTTTCTGCTATTTCCCTGTATTTCAATCCTTCAAAGCGATTCAACACAAAAGCTTCCCTATACAACTCCGGCACCTGTTCCAAGGCATGACGCAAATGGTCATGCAAATCTGAATACAAGACATAATTTTCCGTATCGTAAGAATCAAGTACTGTATTTTCATACTCCGTCTCATACTGACGGACAATTTCAAGATGACGAAATTCATCAAAACAACTGTTACGGACAGCCTTCAACAAATAAGATTTCAAAGAAGTTTCAATCTGTATGTTTTTCCTCTCGTTCCAAAGTTTTAAAAAGATTGATTGAACAATGTCTTCACAAGAATCTTTGTCTTTTATAAAGTTCCCGCAGAACAATACAAGATCGGTATAATAGGTCTGAAACAATAATGAGAAAGCCTCTTTGCTGTCTTGCTTCAAAGCAGACAAAACAAAGTACTCTTGTTGTTTATCCAGTTTTCCCATATTGATTTCAAGCATTAACACTATTTCCTGGCAGCTAAATTAATTACATTTTTTCATTTTCAACCTATTTTATCATGCAAAACAACTGCAACCAACAAAGCCCCTACGACACAAGATCGCAGAGGCTGTTTTTTCTGTATTCCTTCCTCACGGGAGAAATTACAGTAAGAACTTTATTTTATTACTTAATATTCATCATCCCACTTGTTCACCCGTCGCAGGCTACTGAATGGCTCTCCCGAAGGAGAACCATTACGCGAAATGATTATTTTTGATTATAAATTTCTTATTTAATAATTGCTTTAACAGCGCTTTCGCCTTCAACAGCTACGAATACAATACCTGCAGGAACAGAGATTGTAGCTTCGCTAGAAGTGATTACAGTGTTAGCAATTGTCTGACCAAGAACATTGCTGATAGCAACAGTCTTACCTTCAGCACCCTTAATGATAACGGCACCGTTAGTTGCAACTACTGATACTTCAGAAGCGCTGATGCTTTCATTGTCTGTTGCCATATCGTCAGCAGCACCCTTTTCGATGTTGAAGATCAAAGCAGCATCACCACCAGTCTTAGCATCATCGAAAGAAGCATCCATAGCAGACAATACCAAGCAGTTATTCTGGTTCTTGATCCATGCTGCATTCTTCGGAGCTATAGGAGCTACAGCATTTGATTCGATCAAGAATGCGCGATCTTCTTCTACTTCGTTAGCAGCCTTAGTCGGGTCGATATAACGGAATGACCAAGTGTAGTTGTGATGTTTGTCTTCCTTAACAGTAGCTTTCATGTTAATAGAAGAGATCTTCTTAGCTTCAAGAGCTTTCTTAACATCATCCATGCTCAGATCTTTAGTTGCAACAGTTGCAAATGTATTGCCCAAGATATAGATTACGCTATCCTGTTCTACAGCATCTACAAAACCTACACGAACATATTTACCGAACTTGTAAAGTTGTTTTTCTGTAACAACTTGTGTATCTGTAGAGTCAGCGAAGCTAACCAACAGTTTGTAACGGTTGAAGCCTTCTACAGCCGGAGTTGCGTGGATACAATCTTCCGGTCCACATTCTTCGCCATCAGCATTCATGTGTTTGTGGTTAGTTGCATCACAAGGAATGTTTTCAGAACCTTCGTTTACAGTTTCGCTTACATAGATTAAGTATTGCGGTTTGATATTATACTGTGCAGATTTACCAATGTTGTACGGACGAACATTGAATGACAGACCAGCTTCAGCAATATTAGCAGCACCGATACCTAAGTAGCTCATACCTTCACGCTTGAAGTTTACGTTAGTTTCGTCCATCAAGTAGTCGTTTACGTATGCTTCTTTGAACTTCAAGAGCTTAGTTGCATCTTCATTACCTTCTACAGCGCCATCCAATTTAACATTGTTGAAACGACGATACAGAGGTTGGTCAGTTAAACCGATAGAGAAAGCAGATGTTCTAACTTCATTGATAACCTGCTGTTGCAACAGGGCAGTCAAACTCTGGTCAGCAACACCGGCTTTGAAGTTGAATGAACCATCTGCGTTCACATCTTCAGCATCTACAAATGCATAATAGCAAGTAGCATCCAATTGGTTGTTTTCTTTGAAGAAGAATTCGCTTGCAGCAACTTTATCTGTGATCACGAAGTTATTTTCTTCACCTAATGCGATAACAGCTTTTTTAGTGTGGATTGTATAAGACTCTCTCTTCAACTGAGCCAAACCTTTAATTCTCTTCTTAACGTCTGCTGTTACTTTATAACCATAATCAGCTGCTACGTTACCATTAACCGGTTTGATTTCGAAATAAGTAGGAGTATCCTGCAATACATTCAATTTGTTGCTACCAGCCACCTGAGCAATGTATTTTTCCATTGTGTAAGGGTTGAAGTAGTTGAATGCATAGTTAGTAATCATCAACTCATCCTCAGTCAGATATTTGTAACCAAGATGTTCATCTCCTAAGATATTTGCATCTGTAATCTTAGTAATAACTAAAGAGTCAGCAGCAAGATCTGCACAGAAATATTTAGAAGAACCGATAGCCTGAGTAAACTGATAAGTTCCATTCAAGCTTGCATATTCACGGTTTGCAACTTCCACCGGAGAAGTAGCAGCGAAATATTCAGATGTTTTAGTTTTCAGAACAACCCACTGGTAAGCCGGCATGTGGTCAACATTCTGTTCGTCAGCGTCAACGCTCACCCATTCTTCTTTTGCGCCATCGATATGAATCGGAGATGCGTAATATTTATTAGTCTTAGCATTGCGGATGAAATATACACCGTCTTCCAAAGATACTCTGTCTGTATCGCTTTCTTTACAAGAAGTGAAACCTAATACGATATCAGTTTCTTTCTTTTCACCAATTGTTACGACACGAATTTGATCTGCTTTTACCAAATCCTGAACTGTTACATAGTTGAAATCATCATCATTATCAGTGATAGATGTAGCAGCCGTAGCAGCCCAGCTACCAGCAGTCGGTTCTTTAATGATACTCTTTACCTGAATAACCAAAGAGTCATTTGTCGGGAAATAAGTGAACAAGAACTGACCATGTCCTTCCAAATCGCTATCTTTCAACTCATCCAGATCCTCCATATAATTAAATGCAAGGAACATAGAACCTGTTGTGTTGATGAAAGCAGTATCTACGAATAAAGCTTTATCATCAGCTTTTCTTGTAATATAAACAAAACCGTCTTCTGCATCAGCAGCTAAGAAAGATTCCTGGCTAAACGGATTTTTCAAACTTGTTTTGTTTGCATCCGGAGTAAATTTCAGCGTAACGCCAGCATCTGCCTTCTGGATACCCAGCTTAGTATTGATCTGAGTTGCATTCAAAGTTACAGAATCAGCTTCAACCAAAGAGAAAGAAGTAAAAGTTCCATCAACTACTTTACTTGCTAACTCTTTCTTTAAAGTTACTGTATTATCAGCACCAACGACAAAACCAACAACAGAGTCTGTTGTAAAATAAGAATACAAAGACTTGTTAGATTGCAATGTTTCATAAGTAGAAGAAAATGCCCAGCCACTGATTTCACCACCAACTTCAGGAGCAACAGTTGTTACTGTGGCACCAACTGCAAATTCTTCCATTGTAATGGCCAGCAACGCTTCAGCACCTTTGTTTACAAAGTCAAAATAAGGTGCTTTTCCCTTATTTTCTTCTGTAACAGTAACACACCACAAAGTACTTGCTACATTGTCTGCTTCAATAGAAGGAACAGCGACCAACTTTCCGTCAGCATTAACCGACAAAAACTGATCACGAGCAGTACCATCACCTACAACCAATTGATACAAACCACTATTGGTTCCTTCAACTAAAGAAGTAACGTTGTCTGCTGCAAAAACAGATGTTGCACCTAACAATGCTACACCTGCCAAAAGAGTAGAAAACTTTTTGTTCATAATTTAAAATTTAATATTAATACTAAAGTGTAATAAGTTCAATTCACAATTGAAACGCCTCGCTTTCTTAATAAATGGCGAGTTTAAACGTTCCTTTAATCTCGCCATTTTTTTGGGGGGGCTTTCCTTTCGTTTGTGAAAGGCCCTGTTTTGTACATTGTTTGCTATTCGATTGATAAGAAAGCATATAGACAGATAAAAAATATCTTAAAAAGAATGGTTGGTATGAAACTAATTCTTACTTTTGTTGACGAGAAAAAAGGAACGTTTTATTTCGCCACGGCTTTTTCTCAATCGCCACTTTATTAATCAACCAATTACACTCTATTTTTTCACACATTTTTTACTCAATAATATTAATGTACGGGCGTACATTAATATATAACTATATAGCTTTTCTTTCAGCACTTTACAACACATACCCAATAATCCTACTAGAACTAAGAAAAAGTACCGAATAATTAATTCTTTATATCAGGAGATTTATTACCTTTGGTACGGACTTTTAAATATGAAAGGAACACATTACAGAAAAGTAAAGCATTCCTTACATATTTGTATTCCTAACCTTACATTTATGAAAAGAAATTGTTTCATAAATAAGATTAGGGAGAAAAATCCTTAATAGTCATGACGTTAAACCTTAAACATCAGGAGGAATATGAGTATTGAATACGACTTATTTGCCAATCCCCCCAGGAATGGGGAAGAGAAGCCGACGTTACATGCCAGAGCTATCAATATCCAGACCGTCAATACCAACGAACTGGCGCGGATGATCGAGAGCATGAGCACTTTCACGACAGCCGATATCAAAGGGGCAATCAAGGCAATCAGCGATCGGTTGTACTTCTGTCTCAGTAATAGCCAGAGCGTACATCTGGAAGGGATCGGCACGTTTTCAGTGACGCTGAAATGCAAGCAGCAGGTGGAAAACAAAAAAGATATACGCTCGGCATCCATTGAGTTTAAGAACGTGGAGTTTCGTGCTGATCCGGAGTTGAAGAAACGTTTCCGGGGCGTTCGTATCGAACGGCGGGAAGGGACCAGCGAGAAAAAAAACTACAATGCCGATATCCGGCAGAAACGTATCCTGTGGTATATAAAAAACTATGGGACAATCAACCTGACGGTTGCTGCCAGCCTGAACCAATGCACGCGGCAAAAGACTAAAAAAGATCTGGAACAGCTGCTTGAAGACAACCAGATACAAAAGAGCTGGTGCGGAAAACGGGCTTTCTACACCAGGCGTTCGCCCCAGCAACCAACAGCCGGCCCGTTACCTAACGACCCAACGGAATAATATGGAACTATACACCGCTATCAAAATACCCAAGCCTCCTTTCCGGTTTTCCTGGCAGGAACGCATCTTACTGCTCGGTTCCTGTTTTGCGGAAAATATCGGGGCGAAGCTGGCTGAGAACAAGTTCAATGTCGATATTAATCCGTTCGGAACACTCTATAATGCGGCATCCATCGCTGCCGCATTGCGAATGCTGCTGCATCCGGAGCGGTTTACCGAGGATGATTTATTCCGGCACGAAGGCGTATATCATAGTTTTACGCACCACAGTCGTTTCTCTTCCACCTCGGAAACAGAGTGCCTGGAAAATATTAACGACAGATTGTTTGCCTCGGCGCAAGAAATCAGGAAGACCGGATATATGGTAATTACACTGGGGACTGCCTATGTCTACCGGCTGAAAAGCTCCGGCCAGGTGGTAGCAAACTGCCATAAGCTACCGGAGAAAATGTTTGACCGCTCGATGCTATCCGTGGCGGAGATTGTGTCGGAATGGAAGGAGTTGTTGCTCTCCTTATGGGAGCAATGCCCGGACCTGAAGATACTTTTCACCGTCAGTCCGATACGCCACTGGAAGGACGGGGCACATGGCAATCAACTCAGTAAGGCCACTTTGCTACTGGCAGCCGATACGCTCCAGATGGCCTATCCGGAACGGATCGCTTACTT
>ERZ839767.5031-NODE-5031-length-12460-cov-4.712132_pt1 | contig 12460 bp, 9 predicted proteins | sample MGYA00519879_ERZ839767 | MGnify/ENA primary metagenome ERZ839767 (study PRJEB31850, sample SAMEA3708852) | human gut metagenome | biome: human gut; feature: human-associated habitat; material: faeces | place: China | collected 2014 ...
GAAGCATTCGGCATCTTAGGGATGCTGTTCAGCGTTCCCGTCTGCGCCGTGCTGTACAGTCTTTATCTGGAGTTCATGAAGAAAGCAAGTGCTCGGCACTGAATGATTCATAACGCTAAGTGCATGAATCTTCTGAATGACCTCCTGTGATAAAAAAGCCCGCGGCGCTGTGCCAGATGCACAGTGCCGCGGGCATTCCCGTTTCCAGCGATTTAATTTTCTCCCGACAAGGGATTGTTCATAAGCTGGCACTTTTCATTTTGCGAAGCCGTGAAAAATCAATGCGTTCCGTGGTGATGTTCATTGAAAGATGAACACCATTCACGCCTCCAATAATCGCTGTTCAGCGAAGTGAATATTCTGAATTGCACACCCGGCAACTACGAACTCATCCTCACGCCCTTCGCTGCGCTTTCCGCTGCCCGCCAGCAGCCGGAGCTCTACCGCGCGATGCTGATGAATGTGTTTCTCTTCTTCCCGTTAGGACTGACGCTCTCGAACGCCCTGCCGCGAAGCTGGCACCGTTGGGGCAGAATCATCCTCACAACGCTCGTCGGCTGCGCGCTCAGCGCGGGAATCGAGTACGCGCAGTACCGCTGCGCGCTGGGGCTTGCGGAGACGGACGACGTGATCTGCAACACCTTGGGCGCGTTCATCGGCTCCACCTCGCTGCTCATCGCTCACGCCATCGAAAAACACAAAGAAAGGGCTTGGCACACGAACATGACCCTGACCACCACCGAAACACAATTCCTGCATATCGCCAAAGCTGCCATCTCCGGTGGAGATTTGCCCGCCGAAAAGGTGGACTGGCCTGCCATCTTTACGCTGGCCAATCAGCAGAAGCTGCTGCCGATCCTCTTTGAGGCTGCCCGCGCAACGCCTGCCGCCGGGGAAAACGCTGCGCTGTTCGCTGTGACCAAGCAACAGGTCATTAGGCAGGTGTTGAACCAAACCGTGCGCTCGGCGGAGTTTGCTGACCTCTATCACAAACTCCGCGCCGCAGGACTGCACCCCATCGTGGTCAAGGGGCAGCTTTGCAGCCGCCTGTATCCGTTAAAGGACCACCGCATCAGCGCGGACGACGATCTTCTGATTCCAGACGGCGAGTTCATGGCCTGCCACGAACAGCTTCTTACGAACGGTTTGACCACCGACACGCCGACCGACGAGTTGGCCACAGCGGACGAGGTGTCCTACACAAAAGACGGCAGCCCGCTCTACATCGAGCTGCACCGACATTTATTTGATTCTGCCGAGGATGCGCATGACGAGCTGAACCATTTCTTCACCGACATCAATCCCGTCGAGATGGACGGCTTTCTCGCCATGCCGCCCCACGAGCATCTGCTGTATTTGATCCTGCACGCCTACAAGCACTTCGTCCGCAGCGGCATCGGGGCGCGGCAGTTTTGCGACATCGGCCTTTGGGCGCGGGAGTATCACGCCGAAATCGACTGGCGGCGTCTGCACGACCAGTGTGTCAGCGTTCATGCGGCGACGTTTGCCGCGGCAGCGTTCCGCATTGCCAGAGACTATCTCGGCATTGACTTTGACTTGCCCATGCCTAGGGATGCTTCCATCGACGTAGAGCCGCTGCTGCACGACAGCCTCTGCGGCGGCGTGTACGGCTCCAATGACCTAACGCGCCTCCATTCCTCCACCGTCACGCTGAACGCCGTGAAAGCCAGTCGCACCGGTGAAAAAAGCAGCGTTCTGAGCACAGTGTTCCCCAAGCGCGAGTATCTGGAGCGGCGCTACCCGTACCTCAAAAAGCGCCCGTACCTGCTGCCGGTCGCGTGGGTGCAGCGCCTCGCGCACTACGCCAGTGAAAAGCAGTCCGGCGCAGACAGCAGCGCATCCGGCTCCATCAAGCTCGCCAAGGAGCGGATCGAGCTGATGAAGCGGTATGGAATTATGGACTGATAAAAAGACATTGCGGGGCGCTGCAGCGCTCCGCAAACAATTCTATCCTTGCAGTTTTGAAAGGAATTTGGACAGGAAACCGCTGTCACACAGCTTGTATTTTTGCACACCTAATGATAAAATAGTTCTAAACGATCCGGATCGTGTTTTGCTGCAGCCGGCAAGGAGGGAGTCCTGTGAAAAAGAGCAGCACAGATACCTGCTGCCTGACTTTACCGTTAAAACTGGAAAAGTGGCAGGAGGACCGTCTTGCCAAGCGCTTTGAGATCGCGCGGCAGCTCTAACTGCTTTAGGTGGGGTGGAGTAAACAGTAGGAGGAATTTCAAGTGCTTATTGATGAACTTAAAAGGAGAAAAATTATAATATCCCTCCGCCCACTCAAGCCAAATGATCTCGCAGCAAACTGGGAAATAAAAGCAATCATCGAAAATCCAGACATTTTTGATGATTTCTTTGGAAAATACCCGCTAAATGGGATAGAAACTCTTGACGACTACTACCAATACCTCTTAGCCCGTAAACTTCAAAGTTTATCGGTGGCAATTTCTGAAATTGTGCATGATGAGCATAAAACTGTCATCACCGCGCTCTCCAATGCTGCCCGCAATAGTGTGAAGTCTATTCAGTATAAAAATGTGATAAAATTTATTGACAATAATATTGATGATGTCTTTCACGCCCCGTATGCTGCAAATGATATTCGCTCCGTCACACTCGACTTGATTGCAAAGTGGAATCCGGGAGTATGCAGCTCTTCTCTGGAATATATATGCGATCATTTCGGTCATTACATTGTCGAGCGATTTGAAGAATTTGAGAGGCTCTTCGAACAAAAGCCTGAGCTTTTCGAAATAGTATTTCACTCAGGTAAATTGGACGACGTTTCCTCATTTTGGTTCGAAAAAGTTCTTGATATCTGGTGCTATATTCTTAATAAGAAAAGTAGTAAATTAAGAAGCATAGTTGAAAAGTACATACCCATCTTATTCAGTGACGTTGTTTCTCTCGCAGAAACAGCAACAATAGATAACGTCCTGCACATTTATATACAAGCGGCTCCATTTTATCAGTTCCTGATAAAAATCAGAAGCCCATTGGCGAATCAATTTATGCCAATTTTCAAGAATATCGACGCACTTCTTAATCAGAATATCTGCGAAAAAGGGGCATCCTTTTCGTTTACCATCCCTGTTGGAGAAATAGTCGAAAATTGGAAATCACTGCAGAATTGGGAGGAACGCTTACTGGCTCTTACCCACGATCGCTCAAACGTTGATGGATATTATCACTATGTGAGCAGACTTTCAGATAAAAGAAAATCAAATTATCCCATAACGAACCTAGCGCTCACAAACATCCCAATTGACGACTATTATACCGAGAACCATCAACTGTGGCTTTCCTTTCAGAAATCCGTTGAAACCGCCTCGATATTTCGCATATTGCAGGAAACCAGAACAGCAAGCGACTATTTCTCCCTTATTTCATCAGCAATAAAGTACATTTCCGAAACTTTGCAAGTCAAAGACGCAGGGATGGAACAAGATGTTGAGCTGTTGGTCTCTATGATACAAATCGTGGTCAGAAATCTGAAGGCAGATACGATGATTGTCCATTCCTTGTGCTATGGGGCTGAAATGTTTGCCTGTTCATTCTCTGAAAAGCTACTAAGGGTATTTTATCGTCACCTTACAAAGGATCGCGAATATATTCCAAGCAATAAGGCGACTTTGGGGCAATTGTTCAGTGAAAACAATGATGATATCGTAAACATTTTTGGATTGGAACACATAAAGAATCTGTCCTTCTTTTTGATGAAGACGCCGCAGACAAATATAGGGTATAATATGCGAAATAACCTTGCCCATTGGTCAGATTTATTAGTAAATGCTCTAACGCCAATGCATTTAGCGCAGTTGCTATGGTTATTCACAGACATCATGAATACCATATTTTGGCATTTACTGAGCACAACATTGGTGCAGGACGAAAGTAACACTCCAAAATAGCACAATCTTTCCACCCTCACGAAAGGGCCCAGACGACCACGACCGGATACATTTACATTCTCACGAATCCCTCCTTCCCGCAATATGGGAAGCTCGGCTATGCCACGGATGTAAAGCAGCGGCCCGCGGAGCTGAACCGCAGCACGGCGGTCCCCTTTGCGTTCCGGGTGTACGCCACCTACGAGGTGGATTCCGCCCTCTCGGACAAGAAGCTCCACTCCATTCTGGACAAGCTGAACCCCGATCTGCGTTCTGCCGAAGAAGTGGACGGCAAGCGCCGCATCCGGGAATTCTATGCCATGCCGCCGGAGGACGCTTACGCGATCCTCGAGGCGATCGCGGAGATCAACGGCTTCCACCACCGTCTGAAAAAACGGAGGGTGACGACAACAGCGCAGCAGGACGAGGCGCTGGCCCGGCAGATCGAGGAGCAGCACCGGGAACGGGTCTCCCCGTTCGCATTTTCCAAATGCGGCATTTCCGAGGGAGCGGAGCTGGAATTCTGCTGCCGCGGGAATGAACAACCGGCGAGCGCTGCACCGTCGCCGACGACAAGCATGTGCGCTTTCAGGACGAAATATGGTCCCTGGCCGCACTGGCGAAGCATCTGCTGGGGACCCGGAATTCGGTCGCCGGGCCTCAGTATTTCAAATACAACGGCGCGTGGCTGAACGCCATCCGCAGGCGGCTGGAGAACCGGGAGTAAAGCCGCATCAGACATTCTGTCATCCCTGCAAACGTCAAATTATTCTACACAAGAGGTCCCCCATGCTGCCCGTAAACGAATCCGACTGGAAGCTGTTCCGCAAAAGGCTGCCGGAGTGGCAGGAGCGCTGCATGGAGCAGCTGGCCGAATCCTACGCGGCCCTGCTGGCCGGGCCCGGCAAGGCATCCGACAAGTTCTGGGAGCTGGAGAAGAGGCTTCGCAAGGACAAGAAGCGCGTCGGTGTCGTGGCCGATGTCAGCCGCTCCGAAATGTACTATAACCTGCTCTATCTGCTGGATGACAAGACCATCACGCTCGAGGACCTCGCAGGCTTCAGCCCCGACCTGCGGGAGCGGCTGGCCATGATTGCACGAGATCACTTTGTGTGAAGGCGTTTCCTTCCTAACACGCCTGCCGCATATAGACCCAATGCTCGAAGTAGAAGCTAAAAACTGTCCTTTAAATTACGGCGGGAAAACTGCGTAGGCTGTTGCGCATATTCGACTCGTCAGTCAGGCAGCGGAACGCATTATTACTCGTAACGCAGATTATTTTTGTAGAAAGACACAGCTGGCGCTCCGGATGAGCAGTCTGTTGCACAAAAGGCCGAACTGTGTAAGGCTTTAGAACAGCTCCTATGAAGCAATCAATAGAAAACCCATTTATGCAGGGGTGAACAGGGCCATGAAAAAATCATATATAAAGTGGTTCATACATCCCACGCGCTAATCGCAAGGGAAAACACACCACAAATGCTTGACTGATTTCACTCTTTCCCCAGCGTAGGATTGCATCCGGACTTTATCTAGAAGCTAAATACCGATTTTAGCAAAATCTTCAACAAGATATTCATAAAATCGCAAAACCGGGGCCGGCTCTTTCGAGCCGGCCCCGGTCGCATTTTTCCCGTCAGATTCCGTCCATTTCCTGGAACAGGTAGCAGTAGGAATAGTTCCAGCGGGTCAGATAGAACGAGCCGTTAGAGTAGCGCAGGTAGGCATTGCCGAAGCCGAGACGGTTATACCAGTACGAGACGCTCGTGCCGGACGTGCTGATGCGCAGAGAGGAATTGCCGGACTTATAGAGGTAATACGTCGTCGTGCCGCTCTGGAAGCTGAAACAGCCGTTGGAGTAATCCCAGAGCATGCTCTCGGTCACGTCGGAGGTGATCCGGCCGTTTTCGATGGTGACGGCCTGCGCACCGATCGTCGTGCCGTCGTGCGTCATGGCATAGTAGCCGCCGCCGGCGTAGACCGTGAGAACGTAGCGGCCGCCGGACGTGAGCCTGCTCACGGAGTCATAGGTCGCAGTCTTCACCGGCTCGGAGTAGCTGTCGCCGCAGGCGGAGCAGGTGTAGACGTAATTGCCGTTTTCCTCCGTGCGGACATAGCTGTGGCCCGTTGCCGGGATCTCCTCGGTGTAGCTTTCGCCGCAGGCGCAGGCATAAGTGCGGACGCCGGGCGTCGTGCACGTCGCCGCCGTGGTGACGGTGGCCGTGTAGGCATGGGCGTGGACCGTGACGGCATAGCGCACGCCGCCGATGACGGTGCGGGTCGCGCCCTCGGCCACGCCGGTGAACGTCACGTCATACCCGGCGGATTCTGCGCGATAGAGCTGCCACTGCTCGTTCGCATTCGCATTGCCGGGATAGGCGCCCGCAAACGTTGTGCTGTAGCGGTCGAGATAGGTATCGCTGAAGCGGATGGAGAAGGCGCTGCCGAGATCCGTGATCGTGAGGACCTGCGGCGCAGTGGTCAGCGTCACGCTTGCAGAGCGGGTGCTCTCCGTGAGATTCAGGTAACGGCCGTCCGCGCTCTGCACGGTGTAGCCGCCGGAAACCGCCGTGACGGTCCACAGGGCGTTCGACAGGTCGCCCGCCGTGCTGTAGGCCGCGCAGGTCAGGCCGCTCACAGTGCCCGCGCCGTCCCAGGAGCTGTAGTACGTTGAGGCCGTCGCCGTCAGCATCCGGTCACCGCTCACGAGGAGGAACGTCCCCTCGGCAAGCTCCGTCACCTGCTGATAGCCGCCGGAGAGCGCCTCGATCGTCGTCGCAGCGACGGCAGGATCGGCGGACTCCGTCACAGCGGCGTCCTCGGTGTGGAACGTGTAGGTCTCGCCCGGCTGGAGCTTGACCTCGACCGTCGGCAGGATGGCCTCGGTGTAAGTATCGCCGCAGCGCGTGCAGGTGTAGATGCGGTCATTGCCGTTCTCGGTGCACTCATAGGAGTGGCCCAGCGCGCTGACGACATGGCCCGTGCGGCGGTCGCCGCAGTTCCTGCAGGTATAGGTCGTGTAGCCGTCTTCGGTACAGGTCGGAGCCGTCACGACGGCTTCGTAGTCATGTCCGAGCGCGGCCACCTCGTCTGCCGTGTAGGTATCGCCGCAGGTCGCGCAGGTGTAGGTCGTGTAGCCCTTCTCCGTGCAGGTCGGAGCCGTCACAACGGCCTTGTAATCATGGCCGCGCGCAGCAACCTCGTCCGCCGTGTAATGGTCTCCGCAGCGCTTGCAGGTATAGGTCGTGTAGCCCTTCTCCGTGCAGGTCGGGGACGTCACGACAGCCTTATAGTCGTGGCCGAGCGCAGGCGTCGTTTCGGTATAGGTGTCGCCGCAGACGGTGCAGGTATGGACGGTCTTGCCACCCTCGGTGCAGGTTGCCTCGCTGCCGGAGACGGTGTAGGTATGGCCCGTGGCCGGGAGGGTCTCGGTGTAGCTGTTGCCGCAGCGCGTGCAGGTGTGCGTCACGGAGCCGTTTTCCGTACAGGTCGCAGGAACGGTGGTCTCCGCATAATCATGGCCGAGCGCAGCCACTTCGTTCGCCGTGTAATGGTCGCCGCAGACGGTGCAGGTGTAGGTCGTATAGCCCTTCTCCGTGCACGTCGGGGCCGTTACGGCGGCCGTGTAGCTGTGGCCGGTGGCCGGAGTCGTTTCGATATAGGTATCGCCGCAGGTCTCGCAGCGGTAGGTCGTCACGCCGTCCTCGGTGCAGGTCGGGGCGGTCCGGCTGACCTCCTGATAGCTGTGGACATGGTCGGCCTCGACCTCGATGACATAGCGGGTGCCGCCGATGACGTAGTACGTCGTACCGGCAGCCATGCCGGTGAAGCGGACCTCCGTCATGGGAGCCGTGCCGGTCTGGACCGTGCCGGAAGCGGCGGCGCGGGTAAACGTCGCGCCGTCATAGCTGCCCCAGGCGATCTCGGACAGCTGCCACCAGTAGTTGCGCGCCGTCGTGAGGGCGACCTGGATGTAGCGGAAGCTCTCGACGGAGGACGGGACGGCGTAGGTCTTCGTCACAGCCGTGCTGCGGCTGCTCGTGAACGTGCCGATCGTCGTCCAGGTGCGGCCGTCGGCCGAAAGCTGGACATTGGCGTTCGTGCAGTAGTCGCCGTGCGCCGGAGCACTGATCTGCACGGCGTCAAAGCGGACCTCCGCGCCGAGGTCGACACGGGCATACATGCCGGACGTCTGGCTGCTGGTGGACCAGTAGTAGGTGGAGGTGTCGCCGTCGATAAGTTTGGAGGCGACGCAGTTGTAGCCGCCGTCCGTATAGCCAGGGACGGAGGCCGAGGCGCTGGCGGAGTAGGACACCTTCGTGCCCGTGCCCTGCACCACGGTCAGCTCGCCGCGCGCGATGGCGGCATCGCCCGTGTGGGTAAAGCTCTGCTCACCGTCGAGCGTGTAGGCCTCGGTCGTCTTGCCGGTCTTGACGGAGACATATTCGCGCGGCAGAAGCTCGGAATGCTGCTCGCCGCAGCGCGTGCAGGTGTAGATCGTGTCGCCCGCATCGTCTGCCGCTGCGTAATCGTGGCCGAGGGCGGGAACGGTCTCGGTGTAGCTGTCGCCGCAGTCGGCGCAGGTATAGGTCACGCTGCCCGCCTCCGTGCAGGTCGCAGCCGTCGAGGCAGTCTGACGGTAGTCGTGGCTCTGCGCGGGAGGATCGGTGTTGATGGAGCCGTCGGCGTTGAAGCCGCCGGGCACAACGGACGTGTCCATGCTGCTCGTGTAAGCGCCGTCCATGGCGAGGCCCATGGCGCGCAGCGGCAGGCGGATCTTCCTGGCTTCCTGCGTCTGCGTCTCTGCGCCGGGATAGTCGCTCCACATGCAGAACATGCCGCCGATCACGGAGGAAGCACTCAGGCTCGTGCCGCACACCTTATAATTGCTCCAGTTGGCGGCATAGGTATAACCATTGTCGAAGCTGTCGTTCTTGCCGAGGACATAGTAGAAGTCGCCTGTCGTGTTGATGATACGGAAGCCATCCGAGGCAAGGTTGGCCGCCGTGCGGGGCGTGTAGCCGCTCCAGCCGCCGGACCAGTAGCACACGACGATGTCGCGGTCGAACGTGTAGGTCGTCGAGCCGACCGAGGCGCTCATCTTGTTGGCAAACTCGATGCCGTCATTAAAGGCGATGGGCGTCATGCCCGCCTGCTTGACCATGGCGGCAAGCTCGTTGACATATTTGATGAAGTAGCCATACTTGCCGCTGTTCTGCAGGCTGCCGAAGCCCATGGAGCCGCTCGTGTAGCGGTCGTTGGCGTATTCATCCGCGCCGAAGTTGAAATAGCGGCAGCCATTGCCCGCAAAGTAATCGACATACTTCTGCAGGAAGGCCTGCGAGAACCGGACGGCCGTGTCGTTCGTCACGTCGATGGTGCGGCTCGAGCCGTTGTAGCTGCAGTTCGTCCCCGTCAGAGAGGACGCGGCATACAGCACCGAGTCCATGTGGCCCGGGCTGTTCAGCAGCGGAATGATCTCGATGTCGGCTTTCTTGGCCGTGGCAAAGAACTCGTCCATCTCACTTTCCGTCCACTCGCCCGAAGATGCCGTCGTGTAGGCGTTGTTGCCCGCACGGATGGCAGAGGCGACCGCGTTGCTGGAATACGTTTTGCCGCCCACGGTGAGCGACATGTCGTCCAGCAGGAAGCGCATACCGTCATTGCCCACCGCGAGCATGACGTGCGTATAGCCGTCCGCCTTTGCCTCATAGAGGAAGGCCTTGACCCAATCTGCCGAAAAATACTTTCGGCCGCTGTCCAGCATGGCGATCTTCAGATAATCGCTGCCGGAAGCGAACGCCACCGTCGGCAGCATGCACAGCAGCATGCAGACCGTCAGCAGCAGCGCTAACAGTTTCTTTCCCGCTTTCAATGGTTTCTCCTCCTGTATCATGTCTCTGTTCGGCGATGCCGAATCCTGATTTGATCATACACGAGACATTCCCATTTGTCAACAGGCAGTTCTTTTAGCATAATTTCAAGTTAACTAACTTCAATCTGACGTATGATAGACTACATTCCTGATTATCTCATTTCTGGCTGCGTGATTTTATTCACGCTGACGCATCTCGTTACGATACGGAATGTGACGTAAAATTCCGGCGATTTGTTTCGTCCAATGAAGTTGGCGGCGGGTTTTCTGACGAATTTTTTCCACCGCTCTGCAGAGGAATTTTTGAAAATTTTGTTGACATTTTTGCGCGATCCGTCATAATGGAAGCAGAAGCATACCGTTCTCACCGCCGTGCTCCCCTGCTGTGGTGCACCAGTGCCCTCTTCGTTTGAATGCCCCTGTACAGGGCGCTCGATGAGCGCCATTGGCAGACGCAATTGGCGCGTGGCGTTTTGATGATGGTCTGTACCTATCGGCAGTGCCTTCCCGAAATTGCCGCGTCGGCCTACGGCCTCCTCGCAATGACAAACCTGAGGGCCGTGCGCCATAAAATCAATACCGCAAATATTGCCGACCTGCATGGCGCTCAGGGAAAGCCGCAGCGGGCCTGCTTTCGGCGTTTTCCATTTCATGTCAAAGGGAGGCCACTCCGCATGAGCAGCGATATCATCCCCGCCGCGTTATCCGGATTTATCATCAAAGCAGGCTTTTCTAAAAAAGGGCGGCTATATACCCGCGAGCATCACGATATCATGCAGTGCATTCTGTTTGAACGGCCGTCAAGTCTCATATACCCGACTTATTTCATTATGCCACTCTACATACCCTGCAGCACGCGATATCTTACCTATGGTCGGCGTATCTCCGAGATCACCAACGGCCGAAACTCCAAACAGATAGACGTCGACCGTTTGATCAACGCTCTGCAGAAAGAGGTGCTTCCTTTCTTTGAACGGATCGCTGCGCCGCAGCTTCTCATGGAGTATCTGCTGACCGCTCGGGACGTACAGCGCTATTTCTTCTGTCCGCCAGTGAGGATCGCCATGCTGAAAGCATACACCGCACTGTATCTTCACGATCGCAGTCTTTTTTCCCGCATGGCGGCAGAAACCGGGCAGTTGATTCCGGCAGACCGTTGCTCTTCCGAGGCAGTTGCGCGCCGGATGCACGCGGAGCTGGAAGTACTGAAGGCGCAGGCCAGATTGTCGGATGCCGAACTTGCCGCTTTCTTTGCGTCGATCATAGAAACCACCCGGCGCGTTGTACGCACCGGGCACTGAGCCACGCCGCAGCCCGGCAGTACATCTCTATGATAGAAGGAGTCCATCATGTCCCGTCAGATATCGTTCTTCCACGCAGAGCCGGATGCCGTCCGATTCCTTCAGGAAATCGACCGACGGGGCGGCACATTCTGGATCGGAAATGCCGCCGTTCCGCCGCTTTCCATGATAGAAGCTGTGCAGGACAAAATGTCCACGCACTTGTGCAAGTTCCGTATCGTCCCGGCCGGGCTTGCAGCCGCATGCAGCGCTTCCATGCCGGAGGCAGCAATAATTGAATTCTGCAATTGCTGCAGGGGGAATGCCATGTCGCGGACATATGAGGTCGGCCGCCTGTACCTTGTTCCCGCCTGCAGCGGCACATATGTTCCGGAGAGCGCGGCACTATACGAGGCGCTCCGCAGATATCTCAAGGCGGCCTATCACTATGAGCCAAAAGCGGGAGCCTACTTTTCTCCCGCCTTTTGGGAAAAACTCCGTACCAATTATTATCATGCTGCCCGCGCAGGAAGGCCCGTCTTTCTCGGGTGCGTCGGAGACCCGTTAGAAGTCAAATGGGGCAATAGGCCATGAAGAAAAAGAAAAGAAGATCGATTTCCCTTTCCGCCCGTGCTGCAATCGCACTTATCTTGCTGAGCCTGTTCACCCTGTCGGGTTGGCGTGATGTTGCGATCTATTTTGGAGCAAAATCCGGAAACACGGAAACTGTAACAGCAGAATGTATTGCAGTGCAAAGCAGCCGGACGGACGAACTGCGGCAGCATACGCCCTATCGCATGCTTTATGTCCTTACACTGCAGGATGGAACAAAGGTCGCAGTCTCTTCGGACGAAGCTAAGTCGCCGTTTTCGTCACTGGAAGACAGCCGACAGCATTTTGTCATCGGAAAGCCGATCACATGCACCTACGTCCGAAGACCGGCGTTTTCCAACGGAGAATTTGCCCTTCTTTCCGTAACCTGCGGAGAGGAAGAACTCTATCCGGAATCGGCCGGTATTGCGCCCTTCAAGGACCGTACCGGGATATGTTTGATGTTCGATTTTATTCTTTGGGGAGCCGCATTGCCGCTCCTTATCGTCCCGCCGCTTCGCGCCGCCATACGGAAGCGAAAAAGCAGGCTCAAAAAGGAACAGCGAAAGCAGGCACGAAGAGAGAAGCTGCGTTCCGGGAATGGACAATAGGCCCTTTGCAGCGGCAGGCGCAGGTTTTTTGCAGTACAAATTCGGTGGCTTAGGCCATCAGATTTGTCATTGCAAGGCCCCAAAAGGGACGCGGTGATCTCGCAGCATCCGGTTGAATCGTGGGAAACTATCGACGAAATCGCAACTGCCTCCCCGAGATTGCACCCCAAGGGCACTTCCTCGCGCTTC
>ERZ839767.5055-NODE-5055-length-12379-cov-2.442064_pt1 | contig 12379 bp, 21 predicted proteins | sample MGYA00519879_ERZ839767 | MGnify/ENA primary metagenome ERZ839767 (study PRJEB31850, sample SAMEA3708852) | human gut metagenome | biome: human gut; feature: human-associated habitat; material: faeces | place: China | collected 2014 ...
AACAGATGAGTGTCAGAATGAGCGCAAGTTCCCAAAACAACAGGTAACACCTTTGCATCTGCTTTAACCACGGTCACGGGAGCAGAACTTTCCGGTTGTTTTTGCATCGTGGTAATCGCACCCATCATTGCCCGGATCATGCTTTCCATTGTCAACGGTTCATCATGCTGTTCACCCTGACTCCCAGACAACCCCTCGATAAACGTCGCAACCTCTTGTTGTAACTCGCTACTAATTGTTGTAGCTTCCGGAGCAGCCGGAGGTTCATCGGCAATGGCATTATCTTCCTCCAAGGTGATGCCAAATTGTGCTTTATAATTGGCATAAAACTGACTCCAATCATCATTGGTCATTGTTTTTTCCTTCACTTTCGTAATAAAACCAAGAGCAGCCAGCACTGTCTGCACCCGTTGTTTAACTCTTTCTTTCATATATAATAAATTAAAACGTTGATAAAATAGACTCTCGTTTTCGGGCTTCGTTCTTCACGAATTCCACTACACTCGCCAAATTCATGATACCATCGATAAAATGATATTGAAGTGCATCTTTAGCGTAAAAATCCCGACCTTCAATTATACCCTCTACACTTAAATCCAAATCCGGAATATTTTCTTTGATTACATTCTGGAATTGCACGGCAAGAGGGGATAAGCGTTCCCTGATTAAAAGCGTATCGTCCGGCTCTGTTTTCGTCATATCGCGTTCGGGCAGGTTCTTCCATTTACTTTCCGGGGGATAAACCGTGGTTCATTTAATCCCGTATTTTTCATCTTGAGCGGAATAATCGTAAATCGTGTACATCACCCCGATACTCCCGATCACGTTCATTGCATTTAAAGCAAAAATATGATCCGTGTATGATGCAACCCATAACCCGGCAGAACACAAATAGCCATCAGTTAATGTCACGATCGGTTTTGTCATGTTAGTGATCGCATCCTGTAACTGGAAGACGGCTTGGATATCACCCCCCGGGCAGTTAGCGTACAACACTACCCCGGAAATTTTATCACTCGCATTTGCCAATCGAATAATATTCGCCAATTCGTCACAACCGTAACGGTACCATGAAGAATATTTTGTCATAATCCCGATAAGTGGAATAATAGCCACGCTATCTTGCTCCAAACTATCAAAAGGATTTCCCGAATCACCATCCATATTCACTAGGGCATTCATGTTTGCCCGAATGGGTACGTCTACCGGGTCTATTTTATATGTAGAATCATTTAGCATTCGAATAACTGTCCGCTCCAAAACAGCGGCAGCCGTTTCCGAGATCGCCCAATCGGATGAGCATAATTCAATCAGAAGAGATTCGTTCATGTGTAACTTATTTTGTTACACAATATTATTTGGAATAAAGGCGAAAAGAAAGGACTATAATGTATAGACCACCTTTGGCGGTGGTCTAAATTCAAGAATTCGCCGTGAATGTTATTTCCGTCACCGGAATCTTTTCTTGGTAAGTATAAGTTGCCGGGTATTGAGTTGAGCCGACTATGTATTTCTCATTTTCTGAAGTAGTTAAAACAAGAATAACTCGAGCAGTAGGAATTCGGGTAAGAAACGCACAATCCGCCCCAGTCTTTATTTTCACCGTTTCCGTTTTCAACGCTCCCGGATCCGATATCTTGTTTGAAATCGTCAATTCAACTTCATCCGTTGGCAGGTAATGAAATTTATATCCATTTTTCAATTTACACGTACCGGGATAAGTAACGTCAACTTCATGCAGAAAGCAAAATTCTAGTCTGTTACACAAAATTTTATTCATATATCTGATAATTAAAATATTACACAAAAATGCACCCAAATACATACAGTCAAATGACATACAAGTGACATTTATATAAATTTTCCATCACCAATGTCGTAAGAAAAAAGTATTATTTTAACTTAGTTTAATGTTTAAACCTGTTTTCTCGTTTAAATCGCTTCCCGTTCCGATCCCGATAATTCTTTTGCTTTAACCCGTCTGTCGTGATCGACTCGATGTGGTATTCCTCGGCAAACAACTCGATCGCCGCCTGCCACTCGAATTGCTCCACGTGAACTTTATGTGCCACGTAGTCATTCAACGTGATGCAAAACAACGTATGCACTCGTTTCTGAAATTCCATCTGAGCCCTTTTCCCGAGATAATTATAGGTTCGAGGATCCCGTCCCAAACGTTGATAAGGAATCACGATCTCCGTGTTCACGTCATCTTGAACAATATCACGTTTCGGAGGCTTTATCCTTAAAACGTGTATCAATGCAAGCAAATCAGAGTTCTCCGGAAAGCGGATAGGCTCTTCCCCAAATTTAGCGATCAAGAATTCCCTCAAGTAAGGCTTCAATTTAATTTTCGTTGTCACTTCCATATCGAATAAGTCATTTAACTGTAAATGTAATCATATATATGCCTACAACCAACAATCAGGTATTATTTTTCTCATCAACAACACATTACACGGTTGTTGGGTTGTTTTTTTACATCATTTTTTGTCATGGTTGTAGGTGGTTGTAACCCTGCATTTTTTATAGCTTTACAAGGGTTACAACCTCTACAACTCCCGTCCCGCAAGGCTTTACAAGCAAAAGGTTGTAAGGTTGTAGGGTTGTAAGCTAACTTTGTTTTTTGATTGCTCACGGGACATAAATATATATTCCTTATAAGGAATAAGATAATTATTTGAAAAATAATTATATACATACGTAACAAGGCGTGTGAATAGTGATTTATAACTTTGATTTGACTAAATACTTGTATCTGGTACCAATTTCTTTCTCTTTAATTCCTTTTTTCAAGAAACCTTGAGCAGTAAGTGCCATCCCGATAGTGATCTCGTTAATCAAGCCCATGCTCATGAGAATCTTTTTATGCTGTTTTAACTCTTTGAGAATCTCGGAAGCCATCATCCATGTTCCATCGGATTCGGACTCCGGTCGTTCATAATGCAAGTTTACCAATATTGCAGAAGATGATTGTACCAAATATCGTACATTAAATTCTTTGAAGGCATTATAATCATCCGTGTTGAACACGTAATCAAAATCCTGCTCGAGCAACATGGTCGCTTCAGCCCAAAGCTGATCCACATCGACCTTTTGAGAATAGCTAATATCTATCCCGTCTATCTCGATAATCCCGAATCTTCTCAATCCCATTTCCATTTGTAAAAATCCGCCCATTTCCGGCGTTCTGTTCGAGGTAAACGCTGCCGAGGCTATTCTATTAACGAGCTGTGAAAACTCTTCTCTCGGGCGTTTTATTGATAGCTTTTTGGCCGACATCACCTTCTTGAACATATCCGCCCTAGCTTTCGTTATCCCAACCAGTTCATCAAAATTGACTATGAAATTCCGGGTGAAGTCTTTCGTCATATCGAAGATATCCGGATCCTTGTCTGAAGCCTTGTAATATTCCTTCAACTCATCCGGAACAAGGAACTCGAAAAACCATGTTTTCCCGATCCCCTCGTGAGCCGAAACAAGCCCAAGAGCAACATCATTCGGTCGTATCCCCAAGGCACAGGCCACGGCTGACACTAACCACTTTTTTATTATATAGGTCGCCCGCTGCTGGTAATACCCCTCGGGCTGATCTTCAAACTCCCGAGCCTTTATGTGCGAACACAGGATGTCAATCTGACTCTCTCCCCGGTACTTTCCTTTTATATTCTCGAAATAATCAACAACCGGGTTACAGGTCTTGCTGTAATTCGGGGAAGTAAGAATCATCTTTAGCACATTCGTTCCCACGGAAATGCCTTCCTCCAAAAGATGCAAGTATATATCGTTAAAAGAAATAGAGTGATCGTATTGTTTTATTTTAGACACGATATAAGATTTCGACGTGTCAAACTCGTTAATCCGGATCTCGTAGTTCTCTTCCAAGAATTCACGGACAAGCGTTACCTTGTCCGTGGTTCCGATACTGGGAGTTTTCGTTGTTTTTAATGTTCTAGCCATATATCAAATTTTATGCGCTACAATTTTTCATCATTGGTTTTAATCCCGAAAGTTCATTCTCATGGAACATCTACCGATAACACTTTATCCACGTACTCCACGGCAAACCTAGCGAGCAGAGCCTCCCAACTCTTGTAGGCATGACAAAACAATTTCCGCTCACCATACACGGCGTGAGCGAAATAATAATACTTACGATGCTTTACTTTCAATTTCCTGACTAATGGAAATCTCTCTTGAAACGCTTGTCGTGCGTCATCCGTTGATACGAGGGTACTATACTTCACCCCGGAACAAGTTTTCTCTGTGGAGTTCATTACAGATATATTTGTTCTAAGCTGACGGAAATTATAATAAAAAAACGGTTCCGCCTTTCCCGTTGAACTCCACCTAAGAGGCAGTAGGTCCATTAAGACTCTACACGGGGGTACGAAACCGTATATATGATCAGCACAGGTATAAAAAATACCCGCTGATATTTGACGGGTCTGCCCGCCTCTTAGTATGGAGTTCACCACAAACATACGAATATTTTTTATAACTGCGATCATGGATTAGTCTTTTTATTCAGAGAAAGGAATTTGTAACTGGCGATTACTTGCTTTAAAATCCTCCCAAGTAAGATTTTCAACACTCTTCAATTGTTTGCGAAGTTTTTCTCGAGATTCATCGATCAAATCAAGTTGTTCACGGAGTTTCTCTTTTTGTTCACTCTTCATTTTATAGAACTCCGGTTCTTCCACGAACTTCTCGTAAAGCAAGTCACAGATCAGCGTCTGATATTTTATCAAGTTTTCTCTATTCTCCTCTTTTATCTTATTCGGATGAATGGTAAAGATCCATCCAAAAAAACGCTTTAAGGAAATACAAAGCATTTCTCTATGCTTCTCATCACCTCCAACTGTTTCGATTAACCTAACATTTGAATTAAAAATAGGATGATTTTTCAACACTTCGGTTTGAGCAGGATACGATACCCCTAAAATTTCACACACTGGCTTTATAGCCACGTAACGTTGGTCATTCACCACGGGACATTCAATCATCCCGCTTTCAATCTTAATAACTTCTGTTTTCATGATAATAGAATTAAATTTGATTTATTAATCGTCTTGAGTCACCGGGAAGGAGTATATAATTACACATTTCCCGAAGCCGGGAAACAATATATTGCCCATACTTTTCCTCAAGACTCTGGAGTTTAAAATTCGTGGTTGCGTAAGTTCTTGCCCCCCGCTCGTAACGTTTCGCCAACAAATCCACGATAGGCTTTTTCACATTCCCGAAATCAACAACCTCGTTAGGTTCCCGACCAAGTTCATCTATAAACAGGGGCTTACGATCGATTTCCTTTATACCTTGTTCCCGAATAAACTCACACAACTCGTTGGCGTGATACATTGTTATCTGCTTACGAGCCATTGTATTAGCAAGAAGAATATAAGCTGTCAACAACAACGTCTTTCCACAACCGACCTTACCGGCAAAGATAATACCGGCATGAATATTCCATTTGCAAGCCGAATCCCCTGTAAAATACAAGAATAACTGCCGGATAACTTCTTGATTCGATGCATCAATCTCAAAATGATGCATAAACCCTCGCTTCAACAAAATATTATTAGCGTTAGTTGTCAGAGCCCAACAAAACTCCTCGTAAGAAAGCGAGTACATACACTTATGTGTAAACAATTCATCCTCTAATTTTTTTCTTTCCTTGGCACAGTCCCGTTCCATGCCTTGAATAATGTTACCAAGTTCCATCTTCCGTGTTATTTACCAACTTATTATTATCTTCTTTTTTCTGTGGAGGTAGAATAAAAGACTTCGCCCGTAAGTAACAAGAGAAATCTATAATCTTGCAGGCTTTTTCTTCGCTGTCCTCCGCTAACATCGCCAAGTATTCAAGTGCCATCTTTTCAGAACGAGAGCGCATAACCTGCCCGTGTTGCTCCTGCAAATATTCCTTCCAAAACTTCCACTTCCCCGCAAACTGAGATGTCTCCCACGGAAGAATATTCGTAACAGGTTCCACGGGAGTAACAAACTGATCGAATTCCTCTGCTAATTTTTTCAGGTCATTCCAAGCCTTCACAAGAACTTTAGTCTTCTTCATTCCTGAAGCACTCAAACCGGAATTCTGCAGATAATCATCAAATTGCTTATCTGTTTCTACTATCTTCTCCCAAAGTTTATCCCAATGTTTTTGCATAATCAGCTATTTGCTATCGAATTGAAACAAAAACGACTTCTTTACCATCACCACGATCTTCCGGCTGACACTTCAATCCTCCACAAACAAGCGTGTTCAATAACTCACATCTTCCACATTGAAAATCTAGCATTAATTCGTTTATGATTGGGAGCTCTTTTGTACATATCGCACATTTATAATTTACATCATTTACTACGATAGTTCCCCCTATTGCTAATTCAATTCTATTCTCACTCATGATGTTTTTTATATTTTAACTATTTACTATATTTACCACCTAAAATTTTATAAACATGGGAAATCATTATGGTTTAAACGAGCCCAATGAGCTAGAATCTTATGGGGGCTTAGAACACATCAGAGAATATAGAAAAACCGTCGATGAAAGAAATTCAAACAAAGTAATGCATGCCCAATTTGATCTCATTAAGGAGCAACGCCAAGAAATATTCGAACAGTGTAAATACAGGGAAGAACAGCGTAAATATATAGAAGAACAGCGTAAATACATAGAAGAACAACGTAAAACCTCTAAATTGTCAACAAGACTTCTAATTATTAGTATTATAATTAGTTTTATAGCTTTAGTTATTTCCATATTAGATTGCTTCAAGTAGTTTTCTATCTATTTTAATACGGTATTGTTCTGGGTTCCCTGCCCTCTTTTTTTGCCAATTTCTCTTCTTCTCTTTTCAGGCGAATGTGTTTTTGTAGCCGTTTTACCGTCGCTACTTGTTCCTCTGTTAATTCGATTTCAATCTTATTCACTCCTCGACCGAAGTATGCTTTTATTTTTTTACTCATGTCATTCGATTTAAATATCATTTCTCAATATTCTTCAGCTCAAATGGTGTCACTTTCAACACACCACTAACTCGTAAACGTCCGCTTCCGGAACATTTTGTACACACTTCCCGTTTAGATTCAAGAGTATCAAAATCCTTTACTGTCAAGAATCCATTTCCTCTACAACGGTCACATAATTTTATAACATCTATATTCAATATGCCATCAATCGTATTCATAAGCAAAATAATAATCATTTTTTCCACGTCTGGCTTGTCGAGATTTTGCCGAGATCCGAACATTACGAGTTGTTCTGGTTCGAATAACATTCAATTGTTGATATTCTACAAGAATAAAAGCAAATACACAAGTAATTGCAGCCACAATATTCCTGATTCGTCCCAACCTATCCCTATGTACAGGAACATCATATTCCGTACAAAAGATATAAGCTCCAATTTCCGTTGATTTATTTATACCAAGTTTTCTTTTAATATGCTTAATATGCTCTTTCACCGTTTCAACAGAAATATTCAATATGCAAGAGATCTCTTTACAAGATGCTCCCCAAGTGACCAATTCAGCAATCTCCTTCTCCCGCTTCGATAGAATCTCTTTCATAAGCGAATACTTTTTCAATTCCCATTTTCTGAAATTCTTCTTTGATTATTAAAAATTCTGGATACAAAGGAATTATTCCCTTCATCCTACCATAAAAAGACTCACGATTTATTTCGAGTCGCCTTGATAAATTCGCACGCAAAATCTGTTGTTTTTTCCTAGGTAAAGAATCATACGCATCTCTAAAAGCATACTCCTTTTTAGGTATTGTTTTTTGTTTTTTCATGACCTATATTTGTGTAGTTATATAAAATATTTATCAAACACAAATATACCATCATTTGATATAAAAACAAATCTTTTGAAGGTATTTTTAATACTTTTGCAATGAAAACTATTATCTCAGAAAGATTATCACAGATAATCAAAGAGTTAGGAATCAATAAAAATAAACTTGCGATTGAACTTGGCTACAAAAATTCTGTTGTCGGAAACGTCGTTAATCAAAGAAATTTACCTTCATTTGACTTTTTACTTCGCCTAAAGCAATTTGAAAACCGCATAAACATGAACTGGCTGATAGCGGGCGAAGGCACAATATTCGTAGATGAAAATAAAAACTCTGACGATCACGAAAAATTGGAAGTATACAAAGATTTAATCGATTCCTTAAAACGAGAAAATACATTATTACGGGACAAAATTGAACGAATAGAGCAATCAAATGATTGCAAAAATAAAAGACCAGCTTGATAATCGTCTACAAAAGAAGGCATTATAAGGATAATCCCGGGACTGAATCGGGACAATCGTAAAAAACACGATTTTTCAAAAATATTGATTAATAACAAGATAACACATCAAAAATTGATAAATGCAAAGAAAATAGAGTCCTGTCATCCCGACAAAATGATTATCAAGCACTTACAAATCAAAAAGTAAGTGCTTTTTTATTCTTCCCTTAAAGAATCACTACACTTCAAAAGAAAATTAATACTGGTAAAAGAAAAAAAGAAGGAGGATATCACGCCCGAACCCGGAACGGGTCGCCGCTTCCAAACCCCATTTTCACGAATCAAGAGAGAAAGAGAGGGGGTATTATTGATAAATTTTCTCTACACGTTCACGTTTCGTGATAAACACCAAGCCACGAGAGAAACAAGAAACAAGACACCATCAAACAACAGTTAAATATCGGTTATAACAAGAGATCTCGATTAAAACGGGGAAATCACGAGGCGACCGGCATTCATCTCCTTTAAAACAAGTATAAACGATGATTCCCCGGTAATTTTAACGACTGACCCCTTACCCCTCGTGATTTTTCCCCGGGATAACGTTAACACCCGGCATTTTTTGAACGAATCAAGGGAACCCAACCAGATTCCACTTTCACGAACTCTTTACTTCCCCAACTTTTCACCGTCCCAACTGGACCTCGCAAGTTTTTTCTCGTTTGTTCCTTCAATTCCCGGAAGAACGCTTGTAAATCCCTTTTCATTTTTTCTCTATCTTTCATGTTCAAAATGATTAAAACGTGTTATTCGTACTTAAATATACGACTTTCATTTACAAGTAACACGAGAAACCTGTCTTTTACTTGCAAGATGACCGGAAATAGTTCAACAATCTAAGCACTTGCAAGGTGTCATCGTTCGATTTGTTCAATTCCCTGGCGTATTCTTGCAATTCGGCTATAATATCATCGAAAAAGTACAACGTTATACCGTCTTCCTTGAATTTCCCTTCCCAGTAGCTAGCTTTTTTCTGTGACAGGAAATGCCTGGTCGTGACTAGCACCTTCTTTATATCGCAGTTACTTGACGATATTATCTCTCTAATCCGTCTATCCCGGTCCTCGGAAATAAGTTGCTGGTGAATGTACCTGTAACCATTTTGCTTGTTATCCGTGTCCGAGATAATTATTTTAGATTTGAATTTCACCTCTATATCCCACACCTCTATTCCTGTTTCCCCCTTCAAGCTCACGGCGAGGAGATCTATGGCGGAGAAATACTTGTCGTAAACAACATCACTCATCGTGAACATTTCCTTACAGTTATTCAGCCAGCATTCGACTATCTTTTCATTTACATCCATAATATTTTTATTTATTCGTTAATAATATCATTATCATTACAATTTTCACTGTTTCAAGTTCAAAAAAGTTCAGTTTGTTCGTTCAAAACCAAGGGGAAGGCATCAAATACCGGACACGGAATTTTAGAACCGTGTCCAGTATCTTTTCCTCGTATTTGACGTTAAACCCTTGCTCGGGTATATTAATCAAAATTCAATCTCATCGATAATCTTATCAGGAAATCAATTAACACCCGAATTATTTCGATTTAAATAAATCTTTAATTCCACTTATCGAGCCAAGTATTGAAGTCGCTTCATAAGGTAAATATATGGTCTTGTTATCCTTACCGCTAACCATCTCTTTCAAACTCTCGATATATTTCATTGCTAACATGTAGGACGCTGGATTCGAATCAGTCCCTTTGATTGCATCAGTTATTTTTTGTATCGCTTCAGCTTCAGCTTGCGCTTGAAGTCTTTTAGCTTCAGCTTCTCCTTCAGCCCTTAGTATCTGCGTTCGCTTTTCAGCTTCAGCCATATTTATTCTAGATTCTTTATCACCCTCTGAACGAAGTATTTCAGATGTTTTTTCTCCTTCTGCTGTAAGAATTTTAGCACGCCTTTCTCTTTCTGCCTGCATTTGTTTTTCCATTGCGTTACGCACGCTCTCTGGTGGTGTTATATCTTGTAATTCCACTCGATTAACTTTTACTCCCCATTTATTTGTCGCTTCATCCAATACAACTCGTAATTTTGCATTTATCGTGTCACGAGAAGTTAGCGTCTCATCCAATTCTAGTTCGCCTATAACATTTCTCAATGTTGTCTGCGTTAATTTTTCTATCGCATTGGGCAAATTATCTATTTCATAAACAGCCTTTACTGGATCTGTGATCTGAAAATATAGTAAAGCATTAATACGTGTAGTTACATTATCCTTGGTTATCACATTTTGTTCTGGGAAATCATAAACTTGTTCTCTTAAATCAATTGTATCCGATATTTTTGTTATAACGGTGCGTTCTCCTGACATATTTTCATATACATAACGAGAATATATTTTCCTAGGTTTATCTAAAATAGGCCAAATGATATTAATTCCGGACGGCAATGTTTTATGAAATCTACCTAACCTTTCAACCACTTTTGTTTCAGACTGTTGTATAATTTTCAAACCAAACAAAACAAAGATAATCACAACAAATGCGATTAAACCTAAAATAAGCGTTGTCACGTTCATAATTTTACTTTTTTACAGTTAATACTATACTATCAATTTGAATTATTACCACTTTTTCATTGACTTCAAGGATAGAATCATCAAAAGATATCGCTTTCCAAATATCACCATCAATTTTTACTCGACCTTTATTTTTCTTGTTATCAATTATTTCAACAACAATAGCGGTGCGTCCTATCAATGCATCTGTATTGGTTAAACAAACTGTTTTTCTACTGAAATATTTTAACAAAACAGGACGAATCGTTACAAAAGAAATCATACTCGTTATACAGAATACAAAAATTTGTACATTCAATCCAAAATTTAATCCAGAAGTAATTGCTCCCCCTATACATCCTACGGCGAAACAAAATACGCCAAAACCAGAGGTAAATATTTCAAGAACAAACAACAACAATGCGACTATACACCAAAATTGCCACACTTCTATTATCATATCCTTTAATTATATTCTATTTGAATTAACAAGTTTATTTGCAATTTTAAATGTTTGAAAAGCCTCCCCATTTATCATCATTTTGCACACGACATCTTTCTGTCCAACACCGAGAAAACTCATCCAACCGACACTACTTTGTACACTTTTTTGCCGAGAAACATTTGGTTGTAGAGGAGTATCCAAACTTGATTGAAAATAAACAGTTTCATTAGACCACTCTTCATCATCAGATATAAACACCGCAGTAATTTCGATTCTTCCATTTAAAGGTTTATCGGAAATATTTTTAATTTTCAAAATAACGATAGGCTGGTATAATATTTGCCCATGATTATAATCAACATGTTCATAAAAACCTGTTTTATATTCAACAACCTCCAAACATTCCGCAATTGGAATGATTTTATTCCCATTACAATCAAACTTATAAGATTTGACAACGCTACCATTTTCATAGACGATTTCCTCAACCTGCATACCGTTACGATAAAACTTCGATATTCCATGTAAAAAACCATTCTTATAATTCTTTTCTGCCTCTAATTGCCCGTACTCATCATAAGACCGTAACAAACCATTAGGCTTCCCATACTGCATATAAAACTCTGTCTTAAGTCTTCCATTAGGATAAAACATTTTATATTCCCCTTCAAGTTTTCCATCTTTTAAATCACACGTACCGATTAAATTGTGATTTTTATCATAATCCATTATAACAGAAGCTTTTCCCTCTTCAATTGTTGTCTCTCGAGTAATTTCATCATTATGGTAAGATTCTTGAATTTGGGTTTTAAGAATTCCTGTCGCTTTTTTTCGATCGCTCTTGAACACGTAAAAATTAGAACTATCTTGCATTATATCCTCATTCTTCAGAATTCGATTTCCAGAATTGCAATTACAACATGCAACAATAAACATTATAAGCCACAAATTTTTCATACAATATTATCTTTTGTTATTACTCGTTTTTATATAACCTTCCTCTCTCACATTAAAAAGAAGAATCTCAAAGTGTGACAAGTTACAATAACACCTCTTCTATTCAAGCCTCATTTCTACAATATCATCCGGTAAGGTGTCATCTTTATCAATA
>ERZ839767.5064-NODE-5064-length-12361-cov-7.447912_pt1 | contig 12361 bp, 9 predicted proteins | sample MGYA00519879_ERZ839767 | MGnify/ENA primary metagenome ERZ839767 (study PRJEB31850, sample SAMEA3708852) | human gut metagenome | biome: human gut; feature: human-associated habitat; material: faeces | place: China | collected 2014 ...
TATACAATTCTATATTAACCAGAATACTTTTCTTCCTGGTTTCATAATACGAAAAAGAACAATTTAGTAAATAAGAGCATCGTAAGGTGCTCTTTCTTTTGGTATAATAGGTGCAAGAATCGAGGAAATGAATGATGAATTTAAAAGAAAAATATGCGGACTTAATTGTTCGTTCAGGATTGAATGTTCAAAAGGATCAAATTGTTGTGATTCGTGCAAGTGTAAAAATGAATGAGTTTGTTCGTCTTGTAGCGAAGGCATGCTTTGAAGTTGGGGCAAAAGACGTTGTTGTACGTTATAGTGATGATGCAATCAATCGTTTACGCTATCAAACGGGGAATCGTATGCCTTATGACTATGAAGCACAGTTCTTTAATGAAACTGCCTTGAAAGGCGCTTGTTATTTAAGTTTAGTTGGAGAAGATCCAGATGCTATGAAGGGTGTGGACCCTAAATCATTATCAAATTATTCAAAGGCATTGAGAGGTATGACGCAGCCATATCGTGATAAATTGGATTATTTACAATCTTCTTGGTGTGTGGCAAGTGTTCCAACATTGGCCTGGGCACAAAAAGTATATCCAGATTCAAAAGATCCAGTATCAGATTTATGGGATGCTGTATTGAAAATTAGTCGTGTAAATGAAAAGGATGCAATTGAAAACTGGAATGAGCATCGTGCTTCTTTTGAAAAACGTGTAAATATTTTAAATCAATTGGATATTGAGAGTGTACATTATAAAAATGCTTTAGGAACGGATTTAGTAGTTGAATTACCAGAAGGCTATGTATTTGCGGGAGGTGGTTCATTTTTAGAAAATGGTTTATATTATTTCGCTAATATTCCTACAGAAGAGATTTTCTCAGCACCTAAAAAGACAGGAGTAAATGGGAAATTGTATAGTGCCTTACCTTTGGCATACAACGGAGCAATTGTAAAGGATTTTTGGTTTGAATTTAAAGATGGTCAAGTTGTAGATTATGATGCAAAGGAAGGAAAAGAGGTTTTGACAAGTATTTTAGACACAGATGAAGGGGCTAAATACTTAGGTGAAATTGCGTTGGTTCCTTATGGATCACCTATTAGTGCATTGAATACATTGTTCTATGAAACATTGATTGATGAAAATGCTTCTTGTCACTTTGCCTTGGGTGCAAGCTATAATGAATGTATTGAGGGTGGATTAAAAATGAGTGAGGAAGAGCTATTAGATCATGGAATGAATCAGTCATTTACACATGTAGATTTTATGGTTGGAACGAGTGATTTATCGATTGAAGCCACATTAAAAAATGGTGAAAAAATCTTTGTTTTTAAAGATGGCAAATATACTAGTGAATTTGACGAATATTCATTAAATTAGTACAATATTAAAGTTGGAGGGATATTTATGGCAAATGAAAATGAAAAGAATCCCAGTGCTTTAGAAGAATTAAGGCAATTAAAAAGAACGGATCGAATTAAATCTTTAAATATACATGAACCTGAGCTTCGTGACTTTCATGCGGAAAATGTTTTCCATATTGATGAGGAGCCTCAAAAGAAAACGATTTTTGGTAAAAGAAGCGCTCGTACTCATGTAAAAATTAATCAAAACATTTTTGATGACGAGGTTGCTGAATCTGTGGATATTACACCTGTAACACCAATTGAAGAGGTAGAAGCACCTATCGAGAAACATGTTGTAGAACCTAAAAAGGTAGACTCACAGCCTGTTGTTGAAGAGGTGATAGAGCCTAAAACAGTAATTGCGCAACCTGTTGTAGAGGATGTGGCTGAGCCGGAAGAAGCAGATTTAAAGCCAGCTGTTGAACCTAAAAAGATTGTTGTTGATAAAATAGATGTAGATGAAGATTTTACAACGGAATCCATTGAACATGAATTAAAGGAATTTAATAATCAGCCTGTTAAAGAAGAAGAGGATGATTATCCAATCGAGCTTGAAGCTGATGAAGAAAATCTTGATGATGAAGGTGATGAAGAAGATCTTGATGATGAAGATTTATATGAAGAAAGAAAGAGCTTCTTATATGCGGAATATCCAAAGATTGAAGCATATCTTCAAGAAAAATCAAAAGAAGGATATCATTTTGTTCGTCAGGAAGGAAAAAAATATTTCTTTAGAAAAGGTACACCTAAAACATATTATTATTCAATGAATTATTATGTGAATGAACCCGATGCAGATCAATGGCGTGATTGGGAAGCAGATGGTTGGAAACTTGTTTCTAAATCGGATGGTAAAAAGAAAAGTGATGCCGGATGGTTTACATTTAGAAATGAAGAAGAAGATGGAGAGTATCGTAAAGAAATTGATAATGATTCCGAAAAATATCGTTTCTTTAGAAAATATTCTAGCTCATGCCGTTCAACTATGTTCTTAGTATTTATCTGTATGGCATGCTGCGTTGTTACAGGACTTTTACAGGTTTATTTCCAAGGCTATTTAGCAGGTATCGCATTGTGTGCTGGGCTATTCTTGATTTCATTTATTGTATTCTGTACGTATGGAAGAATGCTTAGAAAATCAAAGAAAAGAGCTAGGGAATTAAAATCAAAATTAAGATTAAGAGAAAGTCGTATCAATGAGGCGAGAAAAGATGTGTACGATACATCTGAAAGTGAAGAAGAGTTGGATACAGATTGGAATACGTTAGAACAACACACTGGTAAAGAGAAAAAGCGTTTGTTTAGACGTGTAGATAACGAAGAAGATGAGGATGAAGAGTAAAAAGGAGGCAAATTTTGCCTCCTTTTAAACTGTCATAATTTGTACGTATTGTTTGTAGTGTGCTAGAACTTCTTCATCAATTGATTCATCTGTAATCAATGTATCAAAATTAAATAGATCATAATAGATATAGAAATCAGCACGGTTGAATTTTTTATTATCAGCCAATAGATATTTATTTTTAGAATTATCCAATGCGATCTGTTGAGATTCTCCTTCCTCTAATGAATAGGTTGTGATGGATGAGTTGTAGATTCCGTTACAGCTAATGAATGCTTTGTTATATTTTAGTTTGCCAAGAACTAAATTTGTGATTGGACCCACAAATGTATTTGTATTATCACGATAATCCCCACCTGTAAGAATCACTTCGGTAGGGGAATGGTTCACTAGAATATTAAATACGGCTAAGCTATTTGTGATAATACGTATGTTTCTTCCACTTAATTGTTCGGCAAGGAATTGAATGGTTGTACCAGGACCTAAGAAAATGGTTTCTCCCTCTGAAATGAGAGTGGCGGCTTTATGAGCAATCCTTTTCTTTTCTTCAATTTGAACTGATGATTTTTCAATGTGACTTAATTCATGGTCCATAGAAAAAGAAAGGCTTTGTGCACCGCCATGCACTCTCAATAATTTACCCGATTTTTCTAATTCATCCAAATCTCTTCTTGCGGTCATATCCGACACACCTAATTCATCCATGATTTCTTGAATGGTAATGATTCCATTTTGATTTACTTTATGTGCAATTTTTACTAAACGTTCTTTTTTTAACATATTGATACCTTCTTCTATGTTAGACAATAGCATTTCAAATATATTAAGTCAACATAAAACAAACAAAAACAAACAAATTATGTGTTATAATTACTTAAAATTCGCATAAATGTTAAATAATGTTTGAAAAAGTGATAAAAAGTGTTTGAATGTGTTGACAATTGATTAGAAAACGCTTACACTGATGGTGTAAACGATAAGGCTACATCGTAAAAGGAGAAAAGAAAATGACTAAAGATGAGTTAAGTATGGTTGGATTTGAAATAGTTGCATATTCAGGAGATGCAAGAAGTACATTGCTATCATTGTTGAAAGAAATGCGTGCGGGTAATTTTGAACATGTTGAAGAAAAACTAAAAGAAGCTGATGAAAATATTAATTTGGCACACCAGTCTCAAACTAAGATCTTACAACAAGAAGCTAGAGGAGAAGACATGGAAATGGGATTCATTTTCATTCATGGGCAAGATCATTTGATGACAACTATTTTATTGCGTGATATTGTTGATGATTTCATTCATTTATATCAAGAAAGAGGAAGTAAATAATGTTAGACGGAATTATTAAGCAAATTGAAAAAGAAAAACCTTTCTTTGATAAGATTGCACAAAATATTTATTTAGGAGCTGTTCGTGATGGTTTCTTAACTGCAATGCCAGCTATCCTATTTTCAAGTGTATTTATTCTAGCTGCATCGATTCCAGAAATTTTTGGAATTGTATTACCAGCTACAGTATCTGACTGGTTATGGAAAGTATACAACTATTCAATGGGTGTTGTTGGTTTGTTGGTTGCGGCTACTACAGCTCGTTGTTTAGCTGAAAGTATGAATCGTAGGATGCCTAAAAACAAAGTTATCAATACAACAAGTGTTATGTTGGCAAGTATTGTTGGATTCATGTTGTTAGCTGTTTCAAATGTGGATGGTGGTATCTCAACTACATATTTAGGAACAAAAGGCTTATTAGCTTCATTTGTTTCAGCATTCATTACAGTCAATATGTATAAATTCTGTGTTATTAAAGATGTAACAATTCATATGCCAAAAGAAGTGCCGGGAACAATTTCTCAAATGTTTAGAGATGTATTCCCATTCTCATTCTCAGTTTTAGTATGTGTATTGATTGATGTGGCATGTAGAACTGCATTTAATTATACTTTTGCTGAAGCTATTATCACATTACTTCAACCATTGTTTACAGCTGCCGATGGATATTTAGGAATCTGTATTATTTGGGGTGCTATGGCATTGTTCTGGTTTGTAGGTGTACATGGACCAAGTATTGTAGAACCAGCCATTGCTGCTATTATTTATGCTAATGTAGATGCAAACTTAGCACTTTTTAAAGCTGGTGAACAAGCATCTAACGTATTAACTGTAGGACTTGGAAACTTCGTAGGAACAATGGGAGGAACTGGAGCTACACTTGTTGTACCATTCTTATTTATGTTATTTGCGAAGTCAAAACAATTAAAAGCGGTTGGAAAAACAACATTTGTTCCTGTATGTTTTGCGGTAAATGAACCATTGTTGTTCGCAACACCAATTGTATTGAACCCATATTTCTTCATTCCATTCTTGATTACACCAATGATCAACGTCTCATTATTTAAATTCTTTGTGGATGTATTAAAAATGAATTCATTTATCTACGTATTGCCATGGGCAACACCAGCTCCAATTGGATTGATTTTAGGTACAGGAATTAGTTTATTAGCTGTTGTATTAGCTGTTGTATTAATTGTTGTAGATGGAATTGTTTACTTACCATTTATTAAGGCATATGATGCAACTTTATTAGAAGAAGAAAAAGAAAAAGAAGCATTAGATGCTTTAGAAGAACAAGTTGAAAAAGAAGAAGCTAAAGAAGTTCAACCTTTAAATTTAAATAAAAATATTAATGTATTAGTATTATGTGTAGGTGCTGGAACATCAGCCATGTTTGCCAATGCCGTTAAAGAAGGGGCAGAAATTGAAAACTTACCAATTGATGCAACCGCAAGTGCATATGGTTCACATTATGATATCTTGAAAGATTACGACATTGTTGTATTATCACCACAAGTACAATCGCATTTAGAAGAAGTACAACAAGATGCTTCTAAATATGGCACTAAAGTTGTCGCAACAAAGGGTGCACAATATATTAAATTAACTCGTGATCCAAAGGGTGCCGTTGAATTTATTTGTGAACAAGTAAAGGAAGGATAAACGTATGAAATTTTCGGATGATTTTATTTTCGGAGGTGCTACTGCCGCATATCAATGCGAAGGTAGCACACTCGAATATGGTAAAGGAAAAGTATCTTGGGATGATTTTCTTGCTAAACAAGGACGTTTTAAAGCGGATCCAGCCAGTGATTTCTATCATCAATATGGGCAAGATTTAAAACTATGTAACATGTTTGGCATCAATGGAATTCGTATCTCTATTTCATGGGCTAGAATATTTCCGGAAGGAACTGGAAGAATCAACCAGGAAGGGGTTGATTTCTATCATAGAGTATTTCAAGAATGCCATAAAAATCATGTAGAGCCATTTGTGACGTTGCATCATTTTGATACACCAGATACACTTTACCAAAAAGGTGATTTCTTAAATCGAGATACGATCCATGCGTTTGTAGAATTTTCAAAATATTGTTTTGAAGAATATAAAGACGAAGTAACGTATTGGTTTACATTCAATGAAATCTGGGCTGTTGCCACAAACACATATATTGAGGGAACTTTCCCAAATGGGGAAAAGTATAATATGACGAAAGCTTTCCAAATCATGCACAATATGATGGTGGCACATGCCTTGGCTGTGTTGGAATACAAAAAGGCTGGATATAATGGAAAGATTGGTGTTGTACAGTCTTTAGAATATAAATATCCATTTGATGAAAACAATTTGAATGATATCCAGGCCGCAAAAAATGAAGATGTACTTCAAAATCAATTCTTATTAGATGCAACATTTAAAGGCTATTATTCAACAGAAACAATGGAAGTAGTCAATCGTTTAGTCAGCATCAATCATGGTACGTTAGAGTTATTAGATGAAGATTTTGATGTGTTGAAACAAGCTGCATTATTAAATGACTATATGGGTATGAATTATTATCAATCTCGTTTTATTCAACATTATGAAGGAGAAAATGATATTCATCATAATGGTACAGGGGAGAAAGGAACTTCTAGATTCTGTTTAAAAAATGTAGGACGAAGAATGGAAAAGGAAGGTATTCCTCGTACGGACTGGGATTGGTTAATTCATCCAGAAAGTATGTTTGATATGTTGGTGCGTATTCGCCAACAATATCCAAACTATAAAGCAATCTATATCACAGAAAATGGTATGGGATATAAAGATGATTTTGAAGATGGAATCATTGATGATGAACCACGTATTGACTTTATTAGAAGACATTTAGAATTCACATTAAAAGCGATTGAAGCTGGGGTAAATGTAAAAGGATATTTTGTCTGGTCTTTAATGGATATGTTCTCATGGACAAATGGTTATAACAAGCGTTATGGTTTGTTCTATGTAGATTATGAAACGCAGAAGAGATATCCGAAGGCAAGTGCATACTGGTACAAGCGTGTTTCTGAAACTAAAGAGGTTTAGCAATGAAAAGATACAAAGGTGTAATATTTGATTTTAATGGAACATTATTTTTCGACAATCCAAAACATATTTTGGCATGGTCAAAAATATCACAAGATATTCGTCATCATGGAATTGATGAAGAAGAACTTCACGAACATATCAATGGTGTGCCTAATAATAAGGTTGTTGAATATATGTTTGGTGGAAAGTGTGATTTATCTGAAATGGAAAAATATTCAGAGTTAAAAGAAGAATATTATCGCCAATTTTGTAAAGAGGATCAGGCAACATTTCATTTAGTAAAGGGAGCTGAAACATATTTTGATTATTTAAAAGAATCAAATATTCCATTCACAATCGCATCCGCATCTATCAAGCCTAATATTGATTTCTTTGTTGAATCGTTTCATCTAGACAAATGGATTGAGCCATCTATGATAGTCTATGATGATGGAACGTATGAAAACAAAATCGCAATGTTTAAAAAGGCTGCTAATAATATTGGAGTGGAGATTCAAGATTGTTTGATTATCGAAGATAGTGTTAGTGGAATTTCAAATGCTTATAAAGCAGGATGTCATAATATTGTAGTTGTGGATTCTGCCAATAAAAAAGAAGAATACAAAAAGCTTCCTGGAGTTGTACAAGTGATTGATTCTTTTGAGAATTTTAAATAAGAGCCATTCATACCAGAATGGCTTTTTGCTTAAATAAAACATCAAATAAACAAAAACAAACAAATAATTATTATTTGAAACCTAAATCCAACATCTGTGTTTAAATTGTTGTTTGAATATGTTGACACAGATAAAGAAAACGCTTACACTAAAATCGAATGGAAAAATCTTAAATTTATAACCACATCTGCATAATATTGATGATGAGCCGTATATAAATAAATGAATAATTGATCATTATTTTTGTTGATGTGTAGCAGGAAAAGAGATTTGTCTATTATAAAAATGATTGATTTTGTTTGTATGGAAGGAGAAGAAATGAATACAAAAATTAACCAGTTATTAGAGTATGCTCTAGAAAATGGAATGATTGAAGATTACGATTATGATTATTCTGCAAATTTATTGATTGATCTATTTGGCATCCAAGAATTTAAAAGAGAACAAGTAGAAGACTGTTCTATCTATGAGATTCTAGATTTTATGTTAGATTATGCAGTTGAAAAAGGTATGATTCAGGATACTGTAACTGAAAAAGATTTACTAGATACCCGCATTATGAATTGTATAATGCCTAGACCAAGCGAAGTTGTGAATACTTTTAAGAGTCTATATTCTTTGAATCCTAAAGATGCAACAGATTACTTCTATAAGTTGAGTATTGATTCAAATTATATCCGTAAATCAAGAATTGACAAGAATATCAGTTTTACACATTTCTGTAAATATGGAGATATTCAAATTACGATCAACTTGTCAAAACCTGAAAAGGATCCTAAGGAAATCGCAAAGGCAAAAAATGCTGTAAGTACGAGTTATCCATCATGTTTATTATGTAAGGAAAATGTTGGCTTTGCGGGTAATTTAAATCATCCAGCTAGACAGACGCATCGTATTATACCACTAGATCTAAATGGACATACATACAATTTACAATATTCACCATATGTGTACTACAATGAACACTGTATCGTATTTAATAGTGAACATACACCAATGAAGATGGATCGTTCTACATTTGAGCATTTATTCGCATTTATTGATAAATTCCCACACTATATGATTGGAAGTAATGCAGATCTTCCTATCGTTGGTGGATCTATTTTGAGTCATGATCACTATCAAGGTGGAAGACATCATTTTCCAATGGAAGACGCAAAGGTTGTTAAGAGCTATACATATAAGGATGTACAAGTAGATATGCTTTACTGGCCACTATCAACACTTCGATTAACATCTGAATCGAAAGAAAATGTATTGGATCTAGCAACTAAAATCTTTGAAACATGGTGTACATACAGTGATGAAAGTTTAGATATTATTGCTAATGAATCTGGTGTTCGTCATAATACAGTGACTCCAATCGTTAGAAAGAAAGATGGCAAATATCAGATGGATGTAGTACTTCGTAACAATCGTACGACAGAAGAATATCCATTAGGAATCTTCCATCCTCACTCAGAACATCACCATATCAAAAAAGAAAATATTGGTTTGATTGAAGTTATGGGATTGGCTATTTTGCCAGCACGATTAAAAACGGAGTTAGAACAAATTAAATTATGTTTATCTGGAAAAGCAGAATTTGATTCTTATCCAGAATTAGAAAAACATAAAGACTGGTATGAATACTTGAAGACATGCTCTTATACAAATGTGGATACATTTATGGAGATGGAAGTCACAAAGAAATTTGTATCTGTATTAGAGAATGCCGGTGTATATAAAATGGATGATGAAGGGATGGACGGCTTTAGCCGATTTGTAAAGACATTATGGTAGAGGTAAAAGAAAGATTAGAGAATGGAATTGATGTATTATCGATTTCAAATTCACATTTAACTGTAGAAGTTACAAACTTTGGATGTACTCTTTTAAAGATTGTAACGAAAGATAAGAATGATCAAGACTGTGATTGTATCTTAGGATTTGAAAATGTAAGTGACTATCAAAAGCGAGACGGAACCTATTTAAACGCATTAGTAGGACGAGTATGTAATCGTATTGAAAAAGGTACATTCACAATTAACGATACAGAATATCATGTACCCATCAATAATGGGCCAAACTCATTACATGGAGGCATTGAGGGATTCTCTTATAAGGTATTTGATTACTCTTTAATTGAAGATGGCATTAAATTCCATTATGTATCAAAAGATGGAGAAGAAGGCTATCCTGGAACATTAGATTTCTATGCGATCTATTGGCTAGATGAATCAAGTTTACATATTCAATATAGTGGTGTTAGTGACAAGGATACTTTAATCAATATCACAAATCATGGCTATTTCAATTTAAATGGACATGCATCGAATATTGATGATCATACGTTACAAATTTCAGCATCTAAATTTGGTTGCGTGGATCCAGATGGATTATATACAGGTGAATTAAGAGATGTTAAAGAGACTGCATTTGATTTTAATACAGAAAAAAGAATTGGAGATTTTATTCATTCAGAGGATGAACAATTAATCATCGCAAAAGGTTATGATCATCCATATGTATTTGATACAAAAGAAAATCAAGTATGTTTATACAGCTCATTAAGTGGCATCGAATTAAAAGTATCCACTACATATCCAACGGCACAAATCTATAGTGCGAACTACTTAGATGGACAGACAGATAAATATGGTAAGATTATGCATCCACAAGATGGATTGTGTATTGAAACAAGCTATATTGCCGATTCGATTCATAAAGAAAAGAATCCAAGCGTTTTATTAAAAGCAGGACAAGTATTTGAAGAAGAAACAACATATACATTCGAGGTAAGAAAATGAAAACAACAGAAATTAAAGAACAAGTAGTATCCGGTAAATATGATGCATTAATTGAAGATCTATATGCAGATCCAAGTTTATTGGAATACCAAAAACAACGCTATGCAGCTGCATTAGATAAATACCAAGCATTATTTGGAGAAGATGAAGTTAGTATTTATAGTGCTGCTGGAAGAAGTGAAATCTCAGGAAATCATACAGACCACCAACATGGTTGTGTACTTGCAGGATCTATCAACTTAGATGCGATTGGAATCGTATCTAAACAGGATAACGTAATCAAAGTTATTTCTGATGACTTTGATATTCAGCCAATTGATTTAAATGATTTAGACAAAAAAGAAAATGAACTAGGAACCAGTGAAGCCTTGATTCGTGGTGTTGTCTATAAATTAAAAGAATTAGGCTATAACGTAGGTGGATTCAAAGCTTTCATCACAAGTGATGTATTAATGGGGGCTGGACTATCAAGTTCTGCAGCATTCGAATCCATTATCGGAACGATTATTGACGGATTATATAATGATATGAAAATTGATATGGTTACGATTGCTAAAGTGGGTCAATTTGCAGAAAATGTATACTTTGGAAAACCATGTGGATTGATGGACCAATGTGCTTGTGCTGTAGGTGGATTGATTTCAATTGATTTTAAAGATACTTCAAATCCAATCGTAAATAGTGTAAATGTTGATTTCTCAAAATATGATCACAGTTTATGTATCGTAGATACAAAGGGAAGCCATGCCGATTTAACAGATGCCTATGGTGCAGTACCACAAGAAATGAAAGAGGTAGCTCACTATTTTGGTAAGGAAGTTCTTCGTGAAGTGGATGAAAATGAGTTCTATGTAAATATCGCAAACTTAAGAACTGCTCTAAATAATGATCGTGCCATCTTAAGAGCTATCCATTTCTTCAATGAAAATAGACGTGTTAATACAATCGTAGAAAGATTGAACAATGATGATTTTGAAGGATTCAAAACATTGATTCAAGAATCAGGGAATTCAAGCTACAAGTTCCTTCAAAACGTATATGCAGACTTTGACTATAAAAACCAGGCTGTATCTTTAGGTTTAGCTATGTCTGAAATGATTTTAAAAGATCATGGTGTATGTCGTGTTCATGGTGGAGGTTTTGCTGGAACGATTCAGGCTTTTGTTGAAAATAGCTATGTAGAAACATATAAAGAAGAAATTGAAAAAGTATTCGGAAAGGGAAGCTGCCACATCTTAAAAGTCAGAAAATTAGGTGGCTGCAAGGTTATTGACTAATGAATATTTTAGTAACAGGTGGAACCGGATATATTGGTAGTCATATTTGTGTTGAATTGTTAGAAAATGGTCATAACGTTGTTGTGATTGATGATTTTTCCAATTCTAAACCAGATGTATTGGATTCAATCTATAAGATTACAGGAAAACATGTTAAGTTTTATGAATTTAATGTGTTAGATGAAGAAAAGACAGAGTCTGTATTTGCAGAAAATCAATTGGATGCGGTTATTCATTGTGCTGCTTTTAAAGCGGTTGGAGAAAGTGTTCAAAAACCAATTGAGTATTATACAAATAACTTGATGACTACATTAGTGGTTGCCAAAATGATGAAAAAATATCATGTACCAAGTATTGTATTTAGCTCAAGTGCTACTGTTTATGGAGATCCAGAAGTGGTTCCTTTAACAGAAGACTGCAAGCTAGGTGAAACAACCAATCCATATGGTTCAACGAAGGCTATGATGGAAAGAATTTTAACGGATGTACAGTTCGCCAATCCAGAAA
>ERZ839767.5067-NODE-5067-length-12353-cov-17.280859_pt1 | contig 12353 bp, 8 predicted proteins | sample MGYA00519879_ERZ839767 | MGnify/ENA primary metagenome ERZ839767 (study PRJEB31850, sample SAMEA3708852) | human gut metagenome | biome: human gut; feature: human-associated habitat; material: faeces | place: China | collected 2014 ...
CTCTGGCGATCTTTCTAAGAGCTGAGTTAGGCTTCTTAGGAGTAGCTGTCTTAACTGCTGTACAAACTCCTCTCTTCTGTGGTGAGCTTGTCTCTACTGGCTTCTTCTTAAGTGAGTTGAAACTTCTCTGAAGAGCTGGTGCAGTTGACTTCTTCTCTACTGTCTGTCTTCCTTTTCTAACTAACTGGTTAAATGTTGGCATGTTTTCACCTCCTGTATATAAATTAAAAATGATAAAGCATGTTTTTACGCATGCTTTATCATTATATAGTCGAGTATTTTCTCTGTCAAGCATTTATTTGACAAATATTTTCTTAACGAACTCAAAGACTCTCTCTGTTTCCATTGCCAGTCTGGCTTGATCAAATTCTGTATAACCTTCATTTACAAGAAACGCCTGTCCCATTATATATTTGTGCATTTCCTCATTTATCTGATCTGCAACAATCTCATCACAGTGAAGTGTCTCAACTAACATCTTCTCTGTCCTGGTATCCTTAAACAGTCCATGTCCCGAGTCATTGTCTGCAACGAGCTGTCTGAACAACACCCTCTCACTGTCTGCAAACTCACAGAGAATAGTGGTCTGGCTGACATAATCCGCATTCTCTTTCTTACACAGACTTGTCTTCAGGGAACCGTAAACCTCATTTATACGCTCTGTTGTAATCTCTATAACAGCTCCCATATCAACAAAATTCTCATATATTGGTTGTGTTGAACAGGAAATCTCTTTTGCCAGTTTTCTTGCTGTTATTGCGGCAATTCCTTCTCTTCTGGCAAGGTTATACGCCGCTTCTAATATACCTTCTTTATTGATTTTCTTTACAGCAGCCATATTATTCCATTTCTTTCTTACTAAATATTTCCAAAAAGAAATCCGGCATATTCTATTTCTCACAGGTATATCTGAATACCTTTATGAGAAATTGACATATCCCGGATTCCCCTTATATCCTTCATGTCGAGCAGCTTCGCAGCCACTACTTTTTTATATACATCCAAGCAAATGAGTGATTACTCTTCGTCAGCATCTCCGGCTGTATCGAGGGTCTCAAATACGATCTCCTCTGAATTTACATTCTCTAACTCTTCGTAATCATCTGTATCCTCATCTTCATCAAAGAAGTTAAGCTCTTCCATATCAGTGTCAAGCTTTACTGAACGATATCTCTTCATTCCTGTACCAGCAGGTATAAGCTTTCCGATGATAACGTTTTCCTTAAGTCCGATAAGTGGATCAACCTTACTCTTGATCGCAGCATCTGTAAGAACCTTTGTTGTCTCCTGGAATGATGCAGCCGACATAAATGAATCAGTTGCAAGTGATGCCTTTGTTATACCAAGCATTATCTGTGTTCCAGTTGCAGGCTCCTTGCCCTCTGCGATAAGCTTCTCATTTGTATCTTCAAACTCAAGCAGATCTGCCTGTGTTCCTGGAAGATAATCTGAATCTCCCGGCTCATCAATTATGATCTTCTTAAGCATCTGTCTTACGATGATCTCAATGTGCTTATCATTGATATCAACACCCTGAAGTCTGTAAACCTTCTGAACCTCACGGAGCATGTAATCCTGAACTGCACGAACACCCTTTATCTTAAGGATATCATGTGGATTAACTGATCCCTCTGTAAGTTCATCACCAGCCTCAAGTACCTGGTCATCAAGAACTCTGATACGTGAACCATAAGGAATAAGATATGCCTTTGACTCACCTGTCTCATCGTTTGTTATGACAACCTCTCTCTTCTTCTTGTTGTCACGGAGCTGTACCTTTCCGCCAAACTCTGCAATGATCGCAAGTCCCTTTGGCTTTCTGGCCTCGAAAAGCTCCTCAACTCTTGGAAGACCCTGTGTGATATCGCCACCGGCAACACCACCTGTATGGAATGTTCTCATTGTAAGCTGTGTACCAGGCTCACCGATTGACTGTGCAGCGATAATTCCAACTGACTCACCAACCTGTACAGGCATTCCTGTTGCCATGTTCGCACCGTAGCACTTTGCACACACACCGAGGTGTGACTTACATGTGAGGACTGTTCTGATCTTAAGCTTTGCATCTGATCTTACAACTTCGTTTCCATCGTCATCCTTAACGGTGAATGGAACGCCGTTGGCATCGACACCCTTCTTAACAATGAGCTCAGCTCTCTTAGGAGTTACCATATGATTTATCTTGACAAGCATGTTGCCCTCTGCATCATATACAGACTCTGCAAGGTAACGTCCTGTGATTCTCTCCTGAAACTCCTCGATCATTTCCTTGCCCTCTCTGAAGGCCTCAATGACCATACCCGGAATTGAATCTCTTCCTATACTACAATCAGGCTCTCTGATTATAAGATCCTGTGATACATCTACAAGTCGTCTTGTCAGGTATCCTGAATCGGCTGTACGAAGAGCTGTATCTGACAGACCCTTACGAGCACCATGCGCCGAAATGAAATACTCCAGAACGTCAAGTCCCTCTCGGAAGTTAGACTTGATTGGGAGCTCAATGGTCTTACCTGTTGTATCTGCCATCAGTCCTCGCATACCTGCAAGCTGCTTGATCTGCTGATTAGAACCACGGGCTCCAGAATCAGCCATCATGAATATATTGTTATATTTATCAAGACCTGCGAACAGGAGATCCTGCAGATGCTTATCTGCCTTCTCCCAGATCTTAACTACTGCCTGATATCTCTCCTCGTCTGATACAAGACCACGTCTGAACTTCTTGGTGATTTGGTCAACGAGCTTCTGTGCATCCTCAAGGATATCCTTCTTCTCATCAGGCACCTTCATATCTGAAATAGATACTGATATAGCACTTCTTGTTGAATACTTATATCCTATTGCCTTGACATCATCAAGAACCTCTGCAGTCTTTGTTGCACCGTGTGTATTGATACACTTGTCAAGGATTGGCTTGAGCTGCTTCTTTCCTACATGGAAATCTATCTCAAGTTTCAGAGCGTTCTCACGAACAGTTCTGTCTACATATCCGAGATCCTGTGGAATGATCTCATTGAAGAGGAGCTTTCCAAGTGTTGTATCGATAACACCTGTAACTTCCTCGCCCTCGAACTCACCGGTTCTTCTTACATGGATCTTGGTGTGAAGTGTAATTCCACCATTCTCATATGCAAGTATTGCCTCATTCTTGGACTTAAAATATCTTCCCTCTCCAATCTCGCCTTCCTTTTCCATTGTCAGATAGTAGATACCAAGTACCATATCCTGTGAAGGAACGGCAACAGGCGCACCATCTGATGGCTTCAGCAGGTTGTTAGGTGAAAGCAGAAGGAATCTACACTCAGCCTGTGCCTCTACTGTAAGTGGAAGATGGACAGCCATCTGGTCTCCATCGAAATCGGCATTGAAGGCTGTACATACGAGTGGGTGAAGCTTTATAGCCTTACCGCCTACAAGCACTGGCTCAAATGCCTGGATTCCAAGTCTGTGAAGTGTAGGGGCACGGTTAAGCATAACCGGATGCTCGCGGATAACTTCTTCAAGTACATCCCAAACCTCTGTCTGAAGTTTTTCTACCATCTTCTTAGCCTGTTTGATGTTGTGTGCTGTCTCATTGGCAACAAGTTCTTTCATAACGAACGGTTTGAAAAGCTCGATAGCCATTTCTTTTGGAAGACCACACTGGTAAATCTTAAGTTCAGGTCCTACTACGATAACTGAACGTCCTGAATAGTCAACACGCTTACCGAGAAGGTTCTGACGGAAACGACCCTGCTTACCTTTAAGCATATCTGAAAGTGATTTGAGAGGTCTGTTTCCCGGACCTGTAACAGGACGGCCACGACGACCGTTGTCAATAAGAGCATCTACTGCTTCCTGAAGCATTCTCTTTTCGTTTCTGACGATAATGTCAGGTGCTCCAAGTTCAAGAAGTCTCTTAAGACGGTTGTTTCTATTTATAATACGACGATATAAGTCGTTCATATCTGATGTTGCAAAACGTCCACCGTCAAGCTGCACCATAGGACGAAGATCAGGAGGGATTACAGGGATAACTGTAAGTATCATCCATTCAGGCTTATTTCCTGACTCCCTAAATGACTCTATAACTTCGAGTCTTTTAATAATTCGTGCACGCTTCTGACCTGATGCATTTTCAAGTTCAGTTTTGAGTGTCACGGATTCTTCCTCAAGATCGATGTTCATAAGAAGTTCCATGATAGACTCAGCACCCATTCCTGCACGGAATGAATTGCCATATTTTGCCTTTGCTTCCTGATACTCAGCTTCAGATAAAATCTGTTTCTGCTGGATTCCTATATCAGGTGTTGTCTCTAATACGATGTAAGAAGCAAAGTATAATACTCTCTCAAGGTTCTTAGGCGATACATCAAGGATAAGTCCCATACGGCTTGGAATACCCTTGAAATACCAGATATGTGATACCGGTGCTGCAAGTTCAATGTGTCCCATACGCTCACGACGAACGCTTGACTTTGTAACTTCTACACCACACTTATCACAAACGACACCCTTATAACGGATCTTCTTGTACTTACCACAATGACACTCCCAGTCCTTGCTTGGTCCGAAGATCTTTTCACAGAAAAGACCATCTTTTTCCGGTTTTAAGGTTCTATAATTTATTGTCTCAGGCTTCTTAACCTCGCCCCTAGACCATTCTCTGATCTTTTCCGGCGAAGCAAGACCAATCTTAATAGCATCATAAGTGATGTGCTTTTCTGCTTTATTAGTCTCTGACATAGTAACCTCCTTAGTCATCAAATACTGATTCTGTATCAATCATAGTTGCACCAAATGCATCTTCAAGCTCGTCAGGTGTTCCCTCGATATAGCCTGCTGATGCATATGACTCACCGTTGTCAAATGCGTCATATGTCTCATCATCATCAGTAAGTGATTTGATTGAATCGTTTTCAGATTCGTCAACATCCTCACCAAGTTTTACTTCATTGCCATTCTCATCAAGAACAGTAACATCAAGTGCAAGTGCCTGTAATTCTTTAAGAAGAACCTTAAATGACTCAGGAATACCAGGCTCTGAAATATTGTCACCCTTGATAATAGCTTCGTAAGTCTTAACACGACCGATAACATCATCGGATTTAACGGTAAGAATTTCCTGAAGTGTGTGTGCAGCACCATATGCCTCAAGTGCCCAAACCTCCATCTCACCGAAACGCTGTCCACCGAACTGAGCCTTACCACCGAGTGGCTGCTGTGTTACTAATGAGTAAGGACCTGTTGAACGCGCATGAATCTTATCATCAACAAGATGATGGAGTTTGAGGTAGTGCATGAAACCGATTGTAACAGCACCGTCAAAATACTCACCCGTACGACCATCACGAAGACGAACTTTTCCGTCTCTGTTGATTGGAACGCCTCTCCACTGAGCACGATAAGCTTCATTTTCAACAAGATATTCCATAACATCAGGTGCAAGAATATCTTTATATTTATCTTCAAAAGGAACAACTTCCTTTAAGCGTGCGATTTCCTGCTCGTCGCCATCTTCCTCTGCCTTTGCAAGCTGTTCGGCGAGTTCTTCCTGATTGAGCGGTGTATTTGCATAATCATTTGCAAGATCAAGAGTATCCATAATATCTTTCTCGTTCGCACCGTCAAATACAGGGGTTGATACATTAAAGCCAAGAACTTTCGCTGCAAGACTTAAATGAATTTCAAGGACCTGACCGATGTTCATTCGAGAAGGCACACCCAACGGGTTAAGCACGATGTCAAGCGGACGACCGTTTGGAAGGAATGGCATATCTTCAACAGGGAGAACTCTTGAAACGACACCCTTGTTACCATGACGACCGGCCATTTTATCTCCGACCTGAATCTTACGCTTCTGTGCAATATATATACGAACTGACTGATTTACTCCCGGTGGAAGCTCATCGCCGTTTTCTCTTGTAAATACTTTGGCATCAACGATAATACCAAACTCTCCATGAGGAACTTTAAGAGATGTATCTCTTACCTCACGTGCCTTTTCTCCGAAGATTGCACGAAGAAGTCTTTCCTCGGCTGTAAGCTCTGTCTCTCCCTTAGGAGTAACTTTACCTACAAGGATATCTCCGGCACGAACCTCAGCACCGATACGGATGATTCCACGCTCATCAAGATTCTTAAGGGCATCATCACCTACGCCCGGTACATCACGTGTAATTTCCTCAGCACCAAGTTTTGTATCTCTTGCCTCTGCCTCATACTCATTTATATGAACTGATGTATAAACATCTTCTTTTACAAGTCTTTCACTAAGAAGTACGGCGTCCTCGTAGTTGTAACCTTCCCATGTCATGAAACCGATAAGTGGATTCTTACCAAGTGCGATCTCACCGCCGCAGGTAGAAGGTCCGTCTGCGATAACCTGTCCTTTCTTAATTTCATCACCTTTTCTTACGATAGGCTTCTGGTTCATACTTGTTCCCTGGTTGCTTCGCTGGAACTTAGAAAGCTTATATCTGTGAACATTTCCTGTTGCAGGCTTGATGATAATCTCATTTGATGCTGAACGCTCAACAATACCGTCTTCCTCTGCAACTACACAGTTTCCTGAATCGACTGCTGCTTTCATCTCCATACCCGTACCAACAGCAGGTGCCTCAGTAATAAGAAGCGGAACTGCCTGACGCTGCATGTTTGAACCCATCAATGCTCTGTTGGCATCATCGTTCTGGAGGAACGGAATCATTGCCGTAGCTACTGAGAATACCATCTTAGGAGATACATCCATGAGGTCTATCTTGCTCTTTGCAAACTCTGATGTCTCTTCACGGAAACGACCTGAAACATTGTTTCTCACGAAATGTCCGTCAGTATCAAGCTCCTCGTTAGCCTGTGCAACGATATATTTATCTTCTTCGTCTGCTGAGAGATATACAACCTCGTCAGTAACGACAGGATTTGCCGGGTCAGTTTTATCAAGTTTACGATAAGGTGCCTCGATAAATCCATACTCATTTATTCTCGCATAAGATGCAAGCGAGTTGATAAGACCGATGTTTGGTCCTTCAGGTGTTTCTACAGGACACATACGGCCATAATGTGTATAATGAACATCTCGAACCTCGAATCCGGCTCTGTCTCGTGAAAGACCACCAGGTCCTAATGCCGATAATCTTCTCTTGTGAGTAAGCTCACTAAGAGGATTGTTCTGATCCATGAACTGTGACAACTGTGAACTTCCGAAGAACTCCTTAACTGCCGCAGTTACAGGTTTGATATTTATAAGTGACTGTGCGGTGATGCTGTTGATGTCCTGTGTAGACATTCTCTCACGCACAACTCTCTCCATTCTTGAAAGTCCAATACGATACTGGTTCTGTAAAAGCTCTCCGACCGCACGGATACGACGGTTTCCTAAGTGGTCAATATCATCATCCGTTCCAACACCATATTCAAGATGCATATTGTAATTGATAGATGCAAAAATATCTTCCTTCGTGATATGCTTAGGAACAAGTTCAGAAATATTGTATCTGATAAGTTCCTTAATCTCTTCAATATCGTCATTCTCGTCAAGAATCTGCTTTAAGAGAGGATAATAAACACTCTCATGTACCTCAACCTCAGCCGGGTCAACATCAGGCAGATATGCCTTAAGGTCAACCATAAGGTTAGAAAGTACCTTTGTAACTTTTTCTTCTTTTTCAACCATTACATAAGGAACTGCTGCGTTCTGAAGCTCAGTTGCAAGTTCTTCAGTAATAGTTGTTCCTGCTTCATATACTTCACCAGTTGCAGGGCTCACAGCATCCTCTGCAAGCTTGCAGCCTGTAATACGGTTTTTGAAATGAAGTTTCTTATTAAACTTATATCTTCCGACCTTTGCAAGATCATATCTCTTAGGATCAAAGAACATACCGTTTAATAAATTTTCAGCACTGTCTACTGACAATGGCTCGCCCGGACGAAGTTTCTTGTATAATTCAAGAAGACCGTCCTGATAATTCTCGGTAGTATCTTTCTCAATACTTGCAAGAATCTTTGGCTCATCACCGAAAAGGTCCTTAATCTGTTCATTGCTTCCAAGACCCATAGCTCTAAGGAATACAGTAATAGGAACCTTTCTGTTTCTATCTACACGAACATAAAATACATCATTGGAGTCAGTCTCGTATTCCAGCCATGCACCACGATTTGGAATTACAGTTGATGAATAAAGTTCCTTACCGAATTTATCATGTCCGATTGCATAATAAATACCAGGTGAACGAACTAACTGGCTAACTATAACTCGTTCAGCACCATTGATTACAAAGGTACCTGTCGCAGTCATCAAAGGAAGATCTCCCATAAAGATCTCATGCTCTTTAATTTCTTCTGTTTCCTTATTGTGTAACCTTACTTTCACCTTTAAAGGTGCTGCGTATGTTGCATCCCTTTCCTTACACTGATCGATATCATACTTTGTCTCATCCCTGCATAAAACAAAATCTACAAATTCGAGACTGAGATGACCACCAAAATCAGAGATAGGCGAAATATCTCGGAAAACTTCTTTTAGTCCTTCGTCCAAGAACCACTGATAAGAATTAGTCTGCAGCTCAATGAGATTTGGCATCTCCAGCACTTCCTGCTGTTTGGCATAACTCATTCTAACACCGTTACCTACTTTTACTGGGCGTATCCTGTTTTTCTCCATCGATGTTCACTCCTTAATTTTTTAGAGTATTTTGCAGTCTGACTATTTTTTTCATTAAGGACTTTTCTTTTTTAACGAACTGTGATATAATAATTAGGAAAAGCATAAAAGTATAGTCAGCCACAATAGTGCATTTTTCATGTTAGCATTAAAAGGCTGACTTGTCAAGAATTATTTTGAATTTTTGTTAAAATATGTATTTTATCAGATGTGTTGTCATTTGACAACACTTTTTTTATCTCTTTTTATGGCAGATATACATCATTTATATATCTTCGATGCAATATTCTTAAGCTTCACGGGTCCAAATTCACGGCTGTCACTGCTTTTTACTCTGTTATCTCCCATAACAAAGTATTCATCTTTGCCCAATTTAACCGGTTTTGAAGCGACTCCTGCATATCCCATCTTGTCTTTACGATAGTTTTCCTTTAATATATCTCCGTTTATATAGATGTCCTCGCCTTTCACCTGAATGGTTTCGCCCGGCAGCCCTATTATCCTCTTGATATAATACTCATCTTTTTTTCCCTCCGCCGCAGCTTTCGCCACATCGTCCTCTCCATTATCCTTTTTTACCATCTCGGATAACTGTGTCGCAAGTCTCTGTGTAAACTCAACAATATCTTCCTTATGTTTGTGTCCATACGGATATATCGTGACAACATCAAAACGCTTTGGCTTCTGAAATTTATAGATTATCTTGTTTGCAATAACATTCTCTCCATCATAAAAATTATCATCCATGGAATGACCGTCTACCACCGTACGCTCAGCAGCATATGTATTTACAACATATGAGCCTGTGATAGATATTGCAATAAGGAGTATAAATGATATAACAATCTTCATTGTTGCTTTTAAAAGTTTCTTCATTGTTCGTCCCACCTTTTTTATTTGATGTAATGTTTATATAATAACATTCATCAAATATAAAGTAAAGTGATATCAGATGGCAGTCAGTCTCGTTATAAGACTGACTGTTGATTATTTTTATATAGTTTTCTGTGTTTCGTCACCACGACAAACTGGAATTGAGATTTCACCTGTTTTAAGAGATTTAATAACTGTTATATTTTGTTATTAAATTCTCCACAAGCCCTTGAAAACACTGGATTTATCGCAGGTGAGCTTTTCCTTATTGTTTCCCTTGTGTTATATCGTCCCATCAGTGTTTACGAACTCTGATAAGGGCAAATACAAGGGCAAGAAAAATCTATAAAACAGTATAACACAAAATAAAAGTGACATGGTGAACTGATTGAAATGCTTCTGATTTTTGTAACTGATAATTGATTGAATGATAAGGAGAGATAAGATACGATGAGAACAATATTTGCAGAATACAATCCACAGCGCAATAGTATTGATGTTTACACCTCTGCTGGCTATATGCTCCGCATTGATTGCTGGGAAGCTGAAAAGAATTTAAAAACTACACCCGGATCAGACTGTGCATTAAACGCACTTGCTATTGATGAACCACTTGAATATGTACGATTATATTTGGACGGGAATATGCAGATGTGGGTAGATGCAGAAGATTCATTAGAACTATGGTGATTTTTCGACGGTGTGAAATTTTTTCTGTAAATTCAGATCTTCTATGATAATTGATGCGGCTTAACAGCAGTTTTCTGTTGTTAAGCCGTTGTTTATTTAATAGCAAAAATAAGCCGGTATGTCAAGAGCACCCAGAAAATCTGAACGTACATTTACTCTTGATCATCCGGCTTATTTTCAACAGCACTAAGATTACCTTTTTTAATATTGTTTGGGATACTCCCTCCATAACCGTCACATCAATTTTATACTTTACTTCGATTTCAACTTTTTCTGGTGGATTGACTAAAAGCCTGTCAATATCATTTTCCTCAACACCAGCCATTTTTGCTATCGTTAGCTTGGATATGCCATAATAGGAAACAAGCAGTTCCAACCAATGCACCAATTTGATATTTCCCTTTTACCGAATCCTTTTATGCCTTAACATCACAACTTCCTCCGATAGATGGAGCTGTACCTACTGCCTGTGCTACAACATTCTCTGTAATGCTTTTCATATCCGTACCAATTGCAAATATTGTGCGTCTATCTTCCTGAATTTTCTTCATCTGCTCTTTTCTTTCAGCTCTCCGTTCCACAAGTTTTTGTTCATTTTCTTTCTTTTTCTCGATTTTTCTATCTTCATAAGCCCTTTTTTGTTCTTCGCTTGGTCCTGTAATAACCATGGAGCCCATATTACCATCCTTATCTATCCATATCTGACGATACTTAACTTCACTACCAGTCATTGATTTAATCATTGAGTCAGCCCATCTATCTAATGCTGGAATTTTTGACAACATATTTTCATATTTTGTGGCAACCTTTGGATTACTCATCATCCTATTTAAAATCTCAGGAGCAATCCTCACATCCGTTTTTCCTGTACGATTAGCTGTTTTTACATTTTTATCCGAACTTCCTGCCACAATATCTATTTGAGGATTTTTTTCCTGCAATTTTTTTACATAATCTTCCTGACTCTCTTCTGTTTTGCCCACCAGTGAATTTTCCTTTGTTTTTTGAATATCACAAGCTGCCTTTTTAACCGTGTTCTTGTACCCTGATGCATAATACGATGTGCAACTGCTGTTATTGATACCTGTAATTGCCATAATCCTACCTCCCTGTTATTGAAACTTAAAATAATTTCTATTATATTGAACGACTTGGATATTTAATTTCCGTTGATGTAAATTCATCTTCCGCCGAAACATTGATATGCCCACTGCTGTCAATAGCATACTCTTTACCATAAACGGAAAACGTATCTCCTTCTTTATATCCGATTTCTATCCAGTTTATATCATTTAACTGTTTTATCTTTGCGTCAACATTTATGGTCTTTCCTGATTCCTGCAATAAATAAGTGTGTTTTCCTGCTCCCGCATCTATAGAAAAGAATCCCGGAGAAATCCCGACTTTCTCACAGACGGACAATACCTCCTCATTGCTGTAGAGATACCCACACACACTCTTTCCCTGTGCCAGATCAGACAGGATATTGCCTGCCTTACACATTTCCCACTTATAATTTGTTCCTTTTTGATTTGTATTCTCTGCAAGCAACGATTCCGAGGCTGCCCAGCCTATTCTTCCATTATTGACCGTCCATGTATATTTACCGCCACTTGATGTTGTCCATGCATAATAACTTTTATTACTTAGTACCAGAGAATTATTCGCAGCACAAATGCCTGACATGGTGCTTGTATTCATTTTCGGTACTGCATAATTAGGTACTACCTGTCTGCTCCCATTAAGGTCAAAGGAAATAACCCCGTACTCCTTAAAATCAGAATTATATCCACAGGAAACATTCTCCCCAAAATTGATTGCATCCAAAATAGCACTTGAATTATTATAGTTTGCAAAATAATAAGCTAATTCACTGTTAGAAATATTCGCATTTTTATCTATCAGTGCAGCTATGGATTGCTTTGAAAAGCCTCGTGCAGCATCAGAAATACTTAAACTGTCCTGTTTTTTATTATTTCCTGCTCCAAGCAACATCTGTATTGCTTTTTGGTGTATTCCTGCCTCTGCCTGCTTTGAATATGTCAACAGCTGGTTTACTGTGTTTACATCTGTTACTGTCTTCATAATTATTCTCCAAACCCTTTTTCAACATTAAACGCCAAACATATGCTGCAATTTGTCCAGC
>ERZ839767.5069-NODE-5069-length-12344-cov-3.603711_pt1 | contig 12344 bp, 10 predicted proteins | sample MGYA00519879_ERZ839767 | MGnify/ENA primary metagenome ERZ839767 (study PRJEB31850, sample SAMEA3708852) | human gut metagenome | biome: human gut; feature: human-associated habitat; material: faeces | place: China | collected 2014 ...
CGAGAGCGATCGCGGCAAAAGTCTTGTTCATTTTTCAAATACCTATCAAGGTTGGTTGTTCGTTTTTTCCCGGCCATCACCTGGACCGGGAGAAAAGCGGTCAGTGTTTTTAGTTAACGGATCGCGCGTTACTTCGCAGGAGCCGGGGCGGGAGCGGCCGCGGGGGCAGCTTTCTCAGCCTTGGGAGCGGCTTTCTTGGCGGCCTTCTTCGGGGCAGCCTTATGAGCCTTCTTCACGGCCTTCGCCTTGGGTGCGGGTTTCGCGGCGGGAGCGGGAGCCTTCTCGGTCGTCTGGGTGCCGGCGGGCTGGGAAGCAGCGGGGGCCGGGGCGGCGAAAGAGGAAGCAGAGAACGCGAGAGCAGCGGCGAGAGCCACAGCAGCAAAAGTCTTCTTCATGATTTTTCGAGAAGCTCCAAAAAGGAATTTCCTATTCCCATCCCTGTTTTCAGCAGGGCTCGGGAGCCAGGCGTTTTGATGACTCACATCAGCGTTTCTGGATGAGTGAAATATAAGCGCCGCCGTGAAAAAAAAGCTTGGGAGAAACACTCTCCCCCCACTGGGAGTTACACCCAAGGGTTTTCGCCTGACGCCTTTATTCATGGGGGTTTCCACCATATCGGGCTGTGGCGTCAGCGTCTCGCGAAAGGGGGCTGTTATACCCAAAATCAGCAATTTCCGTATACGGGAATAAATAGAGCGGAAGTTATGAGAGGGTGAGCGGAATGTCGTAGTTCTCTAAAAGATTCTGCTTAAGACATACCGCCAGCCATAGATACTTCACCATAGCCTATATATGGGTAACACGAGAAAAAGCCCCGTTTTCAATTGAAAAAAGCCCATTTATAGACGCATTATTTTCAGACACGCACTTCAAAAGAACCCCGTGCACCGCACAGGTAAAAGAATGTGCCCCCAGCTTTCTCACATAAAAAAGAAAATCTTTAGGGAGACTCCAGTCATGCCTCAAATGACTTTGGAAGAAGCGCGGAAAGATGCCGCCCAGCACGGACTGTACACACCGCAGGCAGAGCACGACGCCTGCGGCGTTGGTTTCGTCGCGAATATCAAGGGCCGCGTCTCTCATAAGGTGATTGAGGACGCGCTCCTCATCCTGCATAACCTGGATCACCGCGGCGCGGTCGGGGCGGACCCCCTCTGCGGCGACGGTGCCGGTATTCTGATTCAGATCCCCGATAGCTATTACCGAAAGGAACTCGCGAAGCAGGGCGTGTCGCTCCCGCCCCCCGGTGACTACGGTGTCGGCATGATCTTCCTCCCGCAGGAGCCCGCGAGCCGCGCGGCGTGCGAGGCGGAGATTGAGCGTGTCGTGAAGGCGGAGGGCCAGGTCGTTCTCGGCTGGCGCGATGTCCCGGTCGATCACCATATGAAGATGAGTGACACCGTGCGGGCGGCTGCCCCGGTGATCCGTCAGATCTTCATCGGCCGCGGCCCGGACGTGATGGTGCAGGACGCGCTGGAGCGGAAACTCTACGTTATCCGCAAGGAAGCCTCGCACCGCATCAAGGCTCTGAACCTGAAGCACGGGAACGAGTACTTCGTCCCCTCGATGAGCACCCGGACCGTGGTCTATAAGGGTCTCCTCCTCGCGGACCAGGTCGGGAAGTACTACCTCGACCTCCAGGCCCCGGAAGCCACCTCCGCGATTGCGGTGGTGCACCAGCGATTCTCGACCAACACCTTCCCCGCCTGGGCGCTCGCCCACCCCTACCGCTATATCGCCCATAACGGCGAAATCAACACGGTGAAGGGTAACTACAACTGGATCCGGGCCCGGGAGGCGACCTGGGAGTCTCCGGTGCTGGGGGACGACGTGAAGAAACTCGCGCCTCTGATCTACGAAGGTCAGAGTGACACGGCGAGTCTCGATAACGCCCTTGAAGTCCTCGTGATGAGCGGCTATTCGCTCGCGCAGTCCATGATGATGCTGGTCCCCGAAGCCTGGGAAAAGGCCCGCACGATGGACGCCGACCGTCAGGCGTTCTACGCCTACAACGCCCCGATGATGGAAGCCTGGGACGGCCCCGCGGCGATCGTCTTCACGGACGGCGTGCAGATCGGCGCGACGCTTGACCGTAACGGTCTCCGTCCGGCGCGTTATGTCGAAACGGATGATGACACCGTCATTCTCGCGTCCGAAATGGGCGTGCTCCCGATCCCCGAAGGCCGCATCCGCCGCAAGTGGCGTGTGGAGCCGGGGAAGATGCTGCTGATTGACACCGTTCAGGGCCGCATCATTCCGGATACCGAAATCAAGAACCAGGTGTCTCTTGCCAAACCTTACCGCGAGTGGGTGGAGCGCCTGAACCTTCGTCTTTCCGACCTCCAGAGCCCGGACGTGAACCCCGTGCCGTTCGCGGTATCCTCCGGCCGCCTCTTCGAGCTCCAGAAGGCGTTCGGGATGACGCAGGAAGATATCGATGTCATCCTCGGACCGATGATGGAGAAGGCGATGGAGCCGATCGGCTCCATGGGGAACGACGTCTCGCTCCCGGTCCTATCGAAGAAAGATAAGCCGTTCTTTAACTACTTTAAGCAGCTCTTCGCTCAGGTCACGAACCCTCCGATCGACCCGATCCGTGAGGAGCTCGTGACGAGCCTCATCTCCTTTATCGGCCCGAAGCCGAATCTCCTTGACGTGAATAACGTCAATCCGCCCCGGCGTCTTGAGGTGATGCAGCCGATCCTGACCGAACGCGATATGGCGAAACTGCACCACATCGCGGCGTTCACGGACGGGAAGTTCCGGAGCCGTGAGCTCGATATCACGTACCCCGTGAACTGGGGGAGCGAGGGTGTTGAGGCTCAGATCGCGTCGCTTTGCGCTCAGGCCGTTGACGCCGTAAAGGGCGGCTACAACATCCTCATCATCACGGACCGCGCCGTGTCGCGAGACCGCGTGGCGATCCCGGTGCTCCTCGCGACCTCCGCCCTGCACCAGCACCTCATTTCTGAAGGCGTCCGTACCGACGTCGGCCTCGTCGTCGAATCCGGCTCCGTGATCGAGACGCAGCACTTCGCGCTCCTCATGGGGTACGGCGCTGAGGCGGTGTGCCCGTACATTGCGCTCGCCACCCTCCGTTCTCTCGCCCCGAAGCGCGGCCTCACGGAAGAAACCGCGGTCGCGAATTACGTGAAGGCGATCGGCAAGGGCCTCACGAAGGTCATGGCGAAGATGGGTATTTCGACCCTGATGAGCTACCGCGGCGCGAGGATCTTTGAGGCGATTGGCCTGAAGACCGATTTCGTCAAGCGCTACTTCTGGGGGACGCCGACCCGCGTCGAAGGTATCGGCCTCTTTGAAGTCATGCAGGAAGCCGTGAACCGTCACCGCGCGGCCTACGGCATCAACCCCTCGATGCAGGGGGAACTCCCGACCGGCGGCGAATACGCCTGGCGTGCCGACGGCGAAGAGCATATGTGGACGCCTGAAGCGATCGTGAAGCTGCAGCGGTCGACTCGCGACAATAGCTTCAAGACGTATCAGGAATACGCGAAGATCATCAACGATCAGTCGAAGCGTCAGATGACGCTCCGCGGTCTCCTTAAGTTCAAGACCGCCGGGGCAACCCCGGTGCCGCTTGAGGAAGTGGAACCGGCGGCCCAGATCGTCCGGCGCTTTGCGGCCGGCGCGATGTCGATCGGCGCGATTTCTGTTGAAGCCCACGCGACGCTCGCCGTTGCCATGAACCGTATCGGCGGCAAGTCGAATACCGGTGAAGGCGGTGAGGATCCGCGGCGCTACGAAGAAGAAATGCGCCTCGGTCACTCCCCCGTGAAGGATGGCGACACGCTCGCGTCCGTGATCGGGTCGGATCGCGTGATGGCCGAGGTGAAGCTTAAGAAGGGCGATAGCCTCCGCTCCAAGATCAAGCAGGTAGCGTCCGGCCGTTTCGGCGTGACGGAAGGGTATCTCGCGTCCGCTGATCAGATCCAGATCAAGATGGCGCAGGGCGCGAAGCCGGGTGAAGGCGGTCAGCTTCCGGGTCACAAGGTGTCCCCGTACATCGCGGAACTCCGTTACTCGGTCCCGGGTGTCGGCCTCATCTCGCCGCCCCCGCACCACGATATTTACTCGATCGAGGATCTCGCGCAGCTGATCCACGATCTGAAGTGCGCGAACGATCACGCGGACATCTCGGTGAAGCTCGTCTCTGAAACCGGTGTCGGCACGGTCGCCGCGGGTGTGGCGAAAGCGAAGGCGGACCACATCGTGATCTCGGGTCACGACGGCGGTACCGGCGCGAGCCCGGTGTCTTCCGTGAAGCACACCGGCAGCGCCTGGGAACTCGGTCTTTCTGAGACGCAGCAGACCCTCGTCCTTAACCACCTCCGTGACCGTGTGACGGTCCAGGTCGACGGCCAGATCAAGACGGGCCGCGACGTGGTGATCGGCGCGATGCTCGGCGCGGATGAGTTTGGCTTCGCGACCGCTCCGCTCGTCGTTGAAGGCTGCCTCATGATGCGTCAGTGCCACCTGAACACCTGCCCTGTCGGCATCGCGACTCAGGATCCGGAACTCCGCAAGCGCTTCCACGGGAACCCGGGCCACGTCGTGAACTACTTCTTCTTCGTCGCTGAGGAAGTCCGCGAGATTATGGCGAGCCTCGGTATCCGGAAGTTTGAGGACCTGATCGGCCGCTCGGATCTCCTTGAGCAGGAAGCGGACGTCAACAACTGGAAGGCGGACGGGATTGATCTCTCCCGCGTCCTCTATCAGCCGAAGGCGGATTCGATGGAACGCAGCCACCACACGGCTCAGAACCATCACCTCGAGAAGTCGCTTGACACGAAGCTGCTCCCCGAGCTGAAGCTCGCGCTCGAGAAGGGCGTCAGGACCGAAGTGAAGACCCAGATCCGGAATATTGACCGTACGGCGGGCACGATGATCGCGCACGCCGTGGTGGAGAAGTTTGGCTCGAAGGGCCTGCCGGATGACACCATCCATATCGAGCTCGCGGGCCACGCGGGACAGTCGTTTGGCGCGTTCGCCGTGAACGGCATGACGCTCGACCTCGCGGGTGACGCGAATGACTATGTGGGTAAGGGCCTTTCTGGCGGCGTGATCATCATCCGCGCCCCGGGTGAGTTCCACGGTGACCGGACCCATAACATCATTGCCGGGAACACCACGCTGTATGGCGCGACAAGCGGCGAAGCGTACTTCAACGGTGTCGTGGGTGAACGATTCGCTGTGCGTCTCTCAGGGGCTTCCGCGGTTGTTGAAGGCACCGGTGACCATGGCTGCGAATACATGACGGGCGGCACCGCGGTGGTGCTCGGAAAGACCGGCCGCAATTTCGCATCCGGTATGTCAGGCGGCGTCGCTTACGTGCTCGACACGGATGGCGACTTTGAAAGCCACTGCAACACCTCGATGGTCGCGCTGGAACGGGTTGAAGGGTCGGACGAACAGCGCCGCACCTCGGACCCCGAGTCCTGGCACCTCGGGAGGACCGATGAAGAGATCCTGAAGGGTCTCATCCAGAAGCACGCGGACTACACCGGCTCCGCCCTCGCGCAGCACCTCCTCACGCACTGGGAGAGCTCCCGCACGCGGTTCGTGAAGGTGTTCCCGCTCCAGTACCGGGCGGCTCTGCAGGCGAAGGCCGAGAAGGCAAAGGCTGCTCACGCGGCGGCGAAGTAAGGAGAAAACGTGATGACAACCGAAAAGAAACTTCACCGCATTGAGTTTCACCATGAATCCGTGGAAGAACGCGTGAAGCACTTCCATGAGTTCAAGACCCCGCTCACCGCGGAAGAGATCCACGAGCAGGCGCTGCGCTGTCTCCACTGCGGGATGCCGTACTGCTCGTCCTCCTGCCCGCTCCACAACCGTCCCGTGGACTGGAACCGTCTGGTCCGCGAGGGAAAGTGGCGTGACGCCTGGGAGTGCCTGAACGCGACGAATAACTTCCCTGAGGTGACGAGCCGCATCTGCCCGTGCCTCTGCGAAGCGGGCTGCACGCAGTACCTGATTGAGGACTCCGCGGTCGGCATTCAGACGATTGAGCGTTCGATCATCGACCGCGCCTGGAAGTCCGGCTGGGTGAAGCCGGAAGTCCCGCTCATCCGCACCGGTAAGAAGGTCGCGGTGATCGGTTCTGGACCCTCGGGCCTTGCCTGCGCGCAGCAGCTCGCGCGTGAGGGTCACCTCGTCACGGTCTTTGAGAAGAATGACCGCGCGGGCGGCCTGATGGCGCTCGGCATCCCGGACTTTAAGCTCGAGAAGCCGCTGATTGACCGCCGTCTGGAACAGATGAAGGCGGAAGGCGTTACCTTTGAGCTCGGCACCGCGGTCGGCACCGATAAGTTTGACGAAGGCGTTCACTCTTTCGCGAAGAAAGTGATCCCGGCGGAAGACGTGATCCGGGACTTCGACGCCGTGGTGCTCGCGCTCGGCTCCGAAGCTCCCCGTGACCTCAAGGTCCCGGGCCGCGACGCGAAGGGCGTGAATTTCGCGCTTGACCTCCTGATCGGCCAGAACCGCGAGGATTCGGGCGCGGTGAAGAAGGCTCCGATCTCGGCGAAGGGGTGCGATGTCGCCATCATCGGCGGCGGCGACACGGGAAGCGACTGCGTGGGTACGGTCCGCCGTCAGGGTGCCGGCAAGGTCTACCTGATTGACGTCGGTTCCGAACCCCCGGAGCACGAAAACAAGGCGGAAACCTGGCCCAACTGGCCCCGCAAGATGCGTATTTCCACGTCGCATGAGGAAGGCTGCGAAAAGCTCTTCCAGGTGTCGACAAAGGAAATCGTGAAGGATAAGAAGGGCGAAGTGACCGCGATCCGCTGCGTGAAACTGAAGGTGGACCGCGGTCCGGACGGACGTCTCCGCTTCCAGGACATCCCGGGAACCGAGTTTGAGATCCCGGTCCAGCGCGTGTACCTCGCGATGGGGTTCCTGCACCCGTCGTCCACGGTGCTCGACGCCTTTGGCGTGGAGAAGGACGCCCGCGGAAACGCGAAGACGGATCGCCCGTACTTCACGAGCCGCGAAAAGGTCTTTGCCTGCGGTGACGCGCGCCGCGGTCAGTCTCTCATCGTGACCGCGACGAGTGACGGCCGTCAGTGCGCCGCGGCGGTGGACGCCTGGCTCATGGGCCGCACGGCGCTCACGGTGTTCGCGAAGTGATAGCAGCTCCAGTTTAGAGGAGAGAGAAGAGGGGCGGTGCCGGGAACGGTGCCGTCCCTTTTTTCAATTCAGAAACGCGACTCTTTTCACGTTCCGGGAAAAAGGATCGAAGCGCGGGCTTCAGAACCGGACATCCTCGATTGGAAACCCAAAATGCCGGTACCAGTACTTCCAGGAGTCGACAAGGTGCGTATAGAAGGACTTCCGGATCACGGACATCAGTTCCCGGAGCAGCCGGTCATCCGCGTTCCGTCTCAGTACGCAGATGTGGTTATCCCAGGGCTTTCGGTGCCAGCCGGGGAGCACCGGAACGAAGATACCGGAGGCGAGCTCAGTGGGCACCAGCGCGCAGTCAATATCAAGCGCGATCCCGCGGCTCATCGCGAGCGCGGTGCGGCGCGTCACGCCGTCCCCATAAATCACATGCTTCATATCACCGATATAAAAGGCGCTGTCGCCCTTATAGAGATATTCCGGGCGATCCGTATGAATGTCTGAGCGGCTTTGCATGATGAGCGTGTGGCGCTTCAGATCTTCCGGCGTCTCAGGGGTTCCGTGAAGCTCAAGATAGTGAGATGTCGCGAGAATCAGCGGCACGTTTTTCTTAAGCGGGAGCGCGAGCAGGTCACTCTCTTCCGGGCGGTAGGAGAGGATCGCGAGGTCCACCTCCCCCGTCTTCAGCCACTCCATCCCAGCGCCTGACACAAATTCCACCCGGAGCCCGTCATGCTTCTCCGCAAAGCGCGCGACGGGATCCAGAAATGAGCTGCGGCTCATATTGGACGGGACACTTACCCGGATCACGCGGCCTGAAACCGGTGTCCTTTGCCGATCCCGGGTGAGGGAGAGAATGCTTCGCTCCGCCTTCACGATCCGCCGGGCGTAAGGGAGGATCGCCGTGAGCGCCTCGGTCGGCACCGCGGGTTTCCGGCTCCGATCAATCAGCGCGACACCGAGTTCTGTCTCCAGCTCCGAAATGAGGCGGGACGCGGCCGCCGGATCCAGCTCCATCGCGTCAGACGCCGCTTTGAGGCTCCCCGCTTTCGCGTACGCGCAGACCAGTTTCCAGACGCCGATATTCTCAGACCGTTTCATATTGACGAACGCAAGACCGTTTTTAAATTGATATTTTCGTCAAGTTTAAATGGATCATTCTGCCTGTCAATTTTTTCGCCTTTTTCGCATCATGGTGACAGACCTCATAACGCAACCAAAGGAGAATAAAAATGAGGAAACTCTCAGCAGCCGTCTGCGTGCTCTCGGCCGCCGTGCTCTGTCAGACGGCGATCCAGGCGAAGGATATCGTCCCGCAGCCCTATAACAGTTCCAATTTTGAAAAGGTTTTTCCGCTTCAGTATCAGAGTTGGATCGCGTCGAAAAACGATTCGAAAACGGAGGATTACATCGCGAAATATCCGTTCCTCGCGATTCTGCGCGCTGGGACGGGCGGCGATACCGGTCCCCGTCTTCTCGGCCTGAGAGGCCACTACTACGCCTGGGTTGATGTGGCGACGATTCCGGATTCGGGCATCCCTAACGGCAAAAAGAATGAGGCGACCACGGCCCGCTGCAATGTCTGCCACAGCTCGATCGGTCCTGAGGTGATCCGGAAAGAGGGTGAGCGTGAGCTGCAGTCGAATAACCTCTCGCACTTCGCCTACATGGCGAGCCCATTCCGTCGGGTGCATCAACTGCCACGACCCGGAAAGCATGAAGCTCAAGGTCTCACACTCGTTCCTCGATAAGATGCTCACGAAGGCCGGGAAACCCACTTTTGAAAAGGCCGGCGCGGCGGAGCAGAAGAGCCTTGTCTGCGCGCAGTGCCACTACACGGGGTATACGGTAGAGGAGAAGTGGAAGGATAAGACCGGGAAGATCCGCACCGCGACCGTGGGGAAGACCGCCTGGAAGAATGGCTTCTCGCTTGCTGAGCAGGAAGCGTTTCTGAATGACGGAAAAAATTTCCCGGATGGGAAGCCGTTCGCTGAACTGATCCACCCGATCTCGAAGACCCCGATCATCTGGAGCATTCATCCGGACTATGAGCTCTTCAAGACCGGCATCCACGGCAAGATGGGCCTTTCCTGCACGAGCTGCCATATGCCGAAAGTGAAGGCGAAGGACGGCACGGTTTACACGAACCACAATATCGGCAATCCGATGAATACCTTCAAGGATTCCTGCGGCAGCTGCCACAGCGTGAAGGATGAGGCGAAGTATCAGGCGATCGTGAAGCAGATGAAGGACCGGGCGGAGGATCTCCGCTGGAAGTCCGGGACGCTGCTCGCGAAGGCGCACCTGGAAGCCGGCAAAGCCTGGGAAGTGGGGGCGACTGAGAAAGAGATGAAGCCCGTGCTTCAGAATATCCGCGCGTCCTACTGGCGCTTCAATTCGCTGAACCGCGGTGCCTACTTCCATAATCCTCAGGAAACGCTCGGGGAATTCGCGAACTCGATCCGCTACGCGGAAGAAGCCCGCGTGCAGCTGCGGAAGATCCTCGCGAAGCACGGAGCCGCGAACTACGTCGCGCCGAAGTTTGACACCAAGGAGCAGGCAATGGCGCTCCTCAAGCTTCCGAACCGGGCTGCCGCGACAAAGGCCAAGTGCCGCTCGATCGAAGTGGACTCCGCCCGCTGGGTGGTCCCCTCAAAGAAGAACGGGACCTACGACAAGAATTACGTCGCGCCGGATGCCGTGGAAACCTGGTACACACGTGAATGCCGTAAGCCGGTAAAGGGCTGACGGAAAAAGGTCAGAGAGGCTCCAGGGGGGTGATCTCTGAAGGGAGGGGCGGTGCCTGAAAACGGTGCCGCCCCTTTTTCTTACGATGAAGCCGAAGGTAAAGACTTTCCCAGCCGCATTAAAAAACAAAGGATGCGTAAATCAATACGCATCCTTTGTTTAATTGATCCGCGTCTGGTTCAGAAAATCAGATGCCGCCTTTTGTGATCGAGACCCGCTTGTAATCCGGCGTGCAGGTCTTTGAGACACCGATGACTTTGGATTCAATCGGAACCGAGATCCCGCGCGGGATCTCGATCGGGAAGGAGAGGGCTCCGGGATCCGTCACGCTTCCGCCGCAGGGGATTGAGACCTGGATCCGGGCCGGAGCGTCCGCGGCGTTTGAGCCGAGACCGGTGAGCGTGTAGTCATACGTTCCCTGCACCGCGCCGTCCGTTCTCGAGACCTTCAGATCCTTCAGTTCGGTTCCGGGGCGGGAAAGCGTTCCGATATCCCCTTTCGCCTGGTTCCAGCCGAAGATATCGCCGAGGTTGAAATTCACGCCGATTCCACCGCCGCCGGAAGACGATCCGCCGAACCCTCCGGCGTAGCCGCCCCCTAGCGTCACGCCGCCCATCTGGCAGGCGGTGAGCAGGGTGCCAAGGAGAAGAGAAGCGAGAATCAGTCGGGCGGGGCGTCTTTTCATGGCGGACCTCATTAAGAAAGGGTGTTCTTCAGAAAAGCTTACGCCTGTTCTCCGAAATACAGTTCCTTGTGACGCGCTTTCCCGCGGATCACCTCAATCGTGACCTTCCAGACGTCGATCGCGTCCTTCGCGTTCTCGTAATAGACCTTCGTGTTTTCAGCCCCCGCTTCCGGGGCCGTGATTTCCGTAAACTTCAGCATGATGTCACGCTTGTCGTCAGGATCTGTCACCATCGAGAGGTGACCGTAGACGGAGGCCGAGGCGTAATTGGTCGAGAACTCGGTCGGAGCGATTTCCTTTCGGCCGATAAAGAGGAGAGCGACCTTCGGGTTCACCTTGAAGATCGCTTCTTTGCGGCCGGCGTCGTGCGCGCAGTGGAAGTAGATCGCGCCGTCAATCAGAGCGGTGTTGACGGCGAACACGTACGGTGTCCCATCGGTATCCGCGACGCCGACAGACGCTTCATGCGTCCGGCGGACGATTTCATAGGCTTCTTCTTCGGAAAGAGCCCGGTCCACGCGGCGGATGGGGCAGTGGATGCTGGTCGCGCTATTCTGTTCTTCAGACATGGTGTTTTTTTCGCCTGTAAGTGAGAGAGGTTGCGAACCATTTTACCCGGGTGAGGCTGTTTCTTACTCCCATCATTCGGGGAAATGATGGTTTTTATTCCTGCCACTTTGAGGCGGTCAGAAGAGGAAAGCGAGAGATGAACGAGGGACTCAAAGCGGCGGCGTTCGAGGCGATCCGGATATTTGCGTCCGTCCTCGTTTTCTTTCTCGCGTGGCAGGGGCTTGCGCTGCTCGCTGGGGAAACTAGCCCGGACGACGCGGTGACATTCTTTATTGTCGGCGCGGTCTGCGGTGTTCTCACTTACCGGGAGTTCCCGTCGTATCTGAAAAACCTGATTGAGCGCATGAAAAAAGACGGCCGATCGTAGTTCCGATCAGCCGTCTCTTACGAGGAACGGTTTCCGCATCCAGCTTCAGAGCGGATCAGTTCCCGGTGTTTGTTTTCTTCGCGCCGGAATACTTTTTCGGGGTCGGTTTCTTCATCCCGCGGCCCTGGTTCTCGCGGGTCTGCGCGCGGTACATGCCGGCGAGCAGCCCGAGCCCGAGTTTCCACTTCTCAAGCTGCTTCTTCTCAGACTCTTTCTCCGCGAGCTTCAACTCAAAATCCGCGAGCCCGCGCGCTTTGTCGATCCGGCGGAGATCCTCTGTGATCCGCTCAGGCCGCAGCGTCTTCAGCCTTTCGCCATTCAGAATCGCGGTGCCGCGGAGCAGCCGCATCTGTTCCGCCTGAAGGGACTCCGCGGTGCGCTCGGGAGCGTGAGGCTTTTCTTTCGGTTTCGCGGGAGCCGTTTTCGGAGGCGCTTTCTCTTCCGTCTTCCCGCCCTTCAAGAAATCAAAAAGTCCCATGCCGCGCCTCCCATTGAGTGATTGATCCGCGGCCAAAAGCCAGCCGCCTCGCCATTCTAGCGAGACAAGAGGTCTTCCGAGGGAAAGGAGATCTTCAGAAATAGCATAGCTGAGTGTTTTAACCAACTGTACCGTTCGCCAGATCGATCAGCTGAAGGATTTCTTCCTTGGTGTGAAGCTGGAGTTTTTTACCTGCGGATGCTCTATGGCTTTCTACGGTCCGATCACTGATGCCGAGGCGCTCACCAACGGCGCGGCTTGAAAGCCCCAGACTGGTGAGTTTCAGAATCTGAATTTCCCGTTCGGTGATGAGAGACAGTTTTTGTTTGGCCTCTTCCTGAGACATTACT
>ERZ839767.5080-NODE-5080-length-12308-cov-3.038603_pt1 | contig 12308 bp, 9 predicted proteins | sample MGYA00519879_ERZ839767 | MGnify/ENA primary metagenome ERZ839767 (study PRJEB31850, sample SAMEA3708852) | human gut metagenome | biome: human gut; feature: human-associated habitat; material: faeces | place: China | collected 2014 ...
TCGAAGTTTTTGGCCAAACTATCAAATAACAAATAAATCTTATCTAAGTCTAAACTCTTGCTTAGCTTTACTCCTTCTTCACTATTCGAAGGCCAATAAGTATATTCAATTGATATTGACAAGTATTTTTCAAAGAAGTTAATAATTAATTTATCTACCCATGGAATGCGGATTACTTTTGTCTGATCAATCATTATTGCATTTGAAGTTCCTTCATTGTAATTCTCGTACCACCGCATAGTTTCTGCTGTATTTATTGCACTTTTTATTTTGGAAAAGGTCTTTAAGTCATCATACTTAAACAGCCCTTCCATGCTAGAAAAATCATTAAGCATTTTTTCCCGGCTTACCTCTTTTTTTCTTAGTATTCCATACCGGGTACATTCTAAAACAATTTTTTCTTCTTCACTCATTTTTGTTCCTCCTTTACATAGAAACCATAATTATTAGTTACTAATATCAGAGGCTTTTTATAACCTCCAATTTTTTGAAAGGTTATTTTTACCTTTTTATGTTAATATTATAGCACTATTTTCCAGTATTTTCAATCTTTTATTTACAAAATCTATGTTTTCCAATAGTAACAGTCATTGGTCTCGACCAAATCCATTTATTAGTTGCAGTTGATGGATTAAAATAATAAATAGCTCCATAACTTGGATCCCATCCATTCATAGCATCTTGTGCAGCTTTTCTTGCAGTATCATTTGGTGTCAAATTTACTTGACCATCTTTTACAGCATCAAATGCACCAGATTGATATACAACTCCTGATAAAGTATTTGGAAATGAACTACTCTTTATTCTGTTCATTACAACTGCTCCAACTGCAACTTGTCCACTATAAGGCTCTCCTCTTGCCTCTCCATATATTACTCTCGCTAACAAATTCAAATTACTACTATAATTAGATGATGAACTACTTGAAGAAGATGAAGTAGAGGTTATTCCCATTGCTTTTAAAGTTGCTGGACCAGCAATTCCATCAACCGTCAATCCATTCTTTCTTTGAAAATACTTAACAGCATTTACTGTTTGAGTTCCATATATTCCATCAACACTTCCAGAATAATATCCCCATCTTTTTAGTTTTGTCTGTATCTGAGTTACTTCGCTTCCTCTTGATCCATATTTTGATAACGTTTCTACGGTTGCATTTTGTTGTTTATTTTTATAGATTATTATCCCTGTTGTTATTAATGATATTACAAGTATTATACTTGCTATTATAGCTATAACTATATGTTTTTTATTTTTTAACATAAAAAAACCACCTATCAATAAAAATATTTTTCTTAATTGTCAAATTTTCTTTAATGTTAGTATTATTTTTATCAATATTTGGTTTTATTATACATTTTACTTATATTTTTTGTATCTATAACATCTGATGCTGTCTGCATAAAATTTTGTTTTCACAAAATTATGAGCAATATCTACATAATGTTGTTTCTATTCCTACTTGTAAGTCAATTTTTCCATTTTTAAAATTGTAGTCTAAATCGCATAAATCTTGTAATATATTTCTTAAGTCTTTTTCATTAAAATATTTTGATTGTACTTTATACTTTGTTGTTAAAAACATTTGATTTGGCTTTAAATTCAAACTAATAGCTAAATCTTTGTTAGTATTTATTGCCATTTTTGTTATATATAATTTTTTGAAATGATTATATAATGTAACTAAAATTTTTGCTAAAGGTTCTTTTGCATATATTAAATTTTGTAAAACTTGTAATGCTCCTGTTATGTCTTTTTTTCCTAAATCATCTGTTAAATCAAATATTACACTTTCTAATTTTTTTATAGATAACTTGTCTATATCTTCTTTTTTTACTGTTCCATTTTCTCCTGCATATTCAATTAGTTTTCTAATTTCATTTATTAAATCTTGCATATTTGTCCCACAACATTCAATAAAATATCTTATTGTTTGAGAATCTATATTTACTTTATAAGCATTGCAAATCGCCTTTATTCTTTGTTCTATTTGATTTGGTTTTTGAAAATCAAATTTACATATAATTCCATTTTTTTCTATAGCTGTATATAAAGTTGATTTGCTATCTGCTTCATCTTCAACAAATACTAATACTACGGATTCATTTATTATTTTTATATTTTCTTCTATGTATTTTGCTAATTTTTCTTTTAGTTTAGCAGTGTCCCCAGATTTCTTTTTTCCTTCTTTTTTGAATAATCCTGTGTTTCTTGCAATTATTAATTTTTTTTCATATCCAAAACTTGGTGTTTCTATGTCTGATATAATTTCTGATACATTTTGTTCATCTATCATTATAAAGTTTATGCCTTTAACGCATTCACCAAATAGTGTTTTTATCTTTTTTAGGTTGGTTTCTAGTAAATATAACTCTTCACCATATAAAAGATATAGTGATTGGAGTTGACCTGATTTTAGTTCTTTTTCTAAATTTTCTATTGTCATTGCTTTTCTCCTCTCATTAGGTTCATGTCGATGGGGCCAAATGGGACGTTTCTAATGGGACAAAAATGTCCTTTTGGGGACAGATGTTTTAAATTTTTTAACCTCGGTTCTTTTGGGACAAAAATGTCCCATCAGAAACGTCCCCACTGGCTATCCTTAAAATTTCTGATACACTCCATGCTTGTGCAATTGTGCCTTTTGGTTCATATGGTTTTGATGAATCATAAATTTCTGCTATACTACCTATGCATCCTCTTTGATTTATTTCTTTTTCAAATGTCTTTATTGTTTTGGTAATAAATTCATCTAATTTGCTTTGTAATTTTGCTTTGTATGTTTTTCTTTTTTCTGCTTTTATCAGGTTTCTTAAAGAGTCAAAGTATAGTCCTAGTAGCCATGTCCATGTTATTCCTTGGTGATAGCTCATGTCTCTTTTAAATTCGTCTCCCTCATATATTTCAATATAATTTGGTTCACCTTTTGCTAATGATTTAAGTCCATAGTTATTTAATAATTTTTTTTCTACAACATTTATCATATTATATGCAATCTCTGAATTTGGTTCAATTATAGGATATGTTAATGAAAGTGCAAATAACTGGTTTGGTCTTATTCTGCTGTCTCCAAGTACATCATATAGACATTTCCTTTTTGAATTATAGAATTTTTCATTAAATGATTTTCTACATTTTTTTGCTATGTCTTTATATTTTTTTATTTTTGTTTTATATTTGTTTGTTTCTATTGTTATATTCTTTTCATTTTGATTGATTTTTAATTTTTCTGTTAAGTCTATCATTATCATTAAACTGTTGTACCATAGGCTGTTTATTTCTACCGCTTTTCCGTTTCTTGGTGTTGCTGCAATTCCATATGTTTTTACGTCCATCCATGTGTTTTGAGTATTTTCAGTTCCTGATGATATAAGGAAGTCACTGTCTAAATAAATATTGTTATTATCTATGTCTATTCCTTTAATGTAGTTTTCTATTATTTTTTCTAATTTATCATAAATATTTTTTTCTACAAATTCATAGTCACCTGTATAATTAATATATTTTTGTATTTGTTCAAATAACAATAAAGATGCATCAACACTATTATATAGTGGGCGGTTATCAAATCCTGAGTAGCCATTTGGAACTAGTCCATATTTGATGTCTCTTACCATTGTAAGTAACACTTCTTTTGCAAGTTCATATCTTTTTGTTTTTAATAATAAGCCTTCAAATGATATTAAACTATCTCTACCCCAATCTAAAAACCATGGATATCCTGCAATTATTGTATGTAATCTAAATGTTGGCCTATATACTATAAATTGATCTGCTGCTTTTATTAATTCTTTTGTAAGTTCCTTTTTACTTTTTTCAATTGAATTTTCTTTTTGGCTTTCTTTAGTTTCATAATTTTTAATTTGTGTATGTTCTAAAAGTTTTGAGTTTTCTATTATTTTGTCTATTCTTTCATTTTCTTTTTTTATTAATTCATTAAGATTTATTTCTTCTATATTTTCTTCTAATCCACATACAAATGAAATTTCTTTTTCCTCATTTGGTTGTAGTTCAATTTCATATACTCCTGTAACACTATGATTTTCTTTTGGATAAAATCCACGTTTTTGCTCTTCTATATAAAACATGTCTTTAAAGATGTCATTTTTGTGCTCAATGTATTTGCCTTCTGATAAATTCATATATACTGGTGTCTTTGAGTTTCCATCTATAACTAGTTTTACTTTTGTTCCATTTATTTGTTGCTTAACATCAAAAACATGGTCTGTGCTCATTGAATGGAAGTCTCTAAAATTAACGATTGGTGCTAATGTTAATATGGCTTTTTTATTTGTGTTTTTTATTTTATATTGTATTCCTACTATTTCTTTGCCTTGCTCCATACATATTGTTTTTGATATTTCAGTTCCATTTACTTTGTATGTATATACTGGGAAATTATCTTTTTCAAATTTTTCTTGATATTTATATCCTTGTGAAATGTAGTTTTCTCCTATATTTGTATATAAATCATATTTAACATCTTCTATTTTAATACTTTCATCTACTTTGGATAATATTAAATATCTTTGTGCTGGTGGTGTTAATGGAGCTATTAATAATCCATGGTATTTTCTTGTATTTGCACCTATAATTGTTGAACTTGCAAATCCTCCCATACCATTTGTTATTAACCATTCCTTTTTTAGTCCATCTTCTAATTTTAGATTTTCTTTCGTAAATTCCATGTTTTTATCATTCCTTATATTTTATTGTGTTTTTCTTCTTCTTCCTCTTTGGCTTTTTGGAAGTGTTTTTGTATCTCTTTTTGTAGTCATTGGTTGTTTCATGCTTTTTTCATATTCTTTTCTAAATTCTAACACTTCTTTATCTTCTTGAAATTGATTGTTTTCTTTTAAAATTTCTTTATTTTCTTTTTTTGCCGTCTTTTTTGCTTTTTTAGCTTCTTTTCTCATTTTTTGTTCTTTAAGTTTTATCATTTCGTCTGCTTGTTTTATTGATTGTATTCTATCACTGTATTTATTGCTAAATTTACTATTTTTTTTATGTTTGTCTTTGTTTGTTTTTTTATTTTTCTTAGCATCTTTAGCCATTTGTTTTTTTATTTTATTTATTCTTTTATCTTCTCTTAGTTTATTGTTTAACATTAAGAATTGTGGATCATTTTGTTTATCTTGATATTTTAAATCATCACATATAAGTCCAATAATTGATTCTGCTACTAATTCTGGGTCATGTCTTATACATCCTTCTGTTATCATTGATAGATTTCTTTGTAAAAATGTTATTCCTTTTACTTTATCAACATTGCTATCTACTAGGTCTTGTCCTTCTAGATTGTATTTTTTTATGTATTCTGGAACAACTTCTCCAGTATCATAAATACAATAATCAACTATTCCTTTTCCACAATGTTCTATTATTGCATTTAAATGGTCTGAAACACTGTATTCATCTGTTTGTCCTGGTTCTGTCATTATATTACTAATATAAACTTTTAACCCTGTGCTTTCTTTTATTGCTTTTGCTACACCATTTACTAAAAGGTTTGGAATTACGTTTGTATATAAACTTCCTGGTCCAATTACTATACAATCAGCTTCTTTTATTGCTTTTATAACTCCTGGTGCTGGTCTACAGTTTGTTGGATTTAAATAAATTCTATTTATTTTTGTTACTTTATCATAAACAACTTCTGCAATTTTTGATTTTTCTGTTACTAAATATCCATTTTGAAGTTCTGCTGTTATATTCATTTCATCTAAAGTGACTGGTAATACTCTTCCGACAATGTTTAAAACTTCGTTACTTTTTATTATTGAATCTGAAAAATCTTTATTTATATTTTTCATTGCACTAAAGTATATGTCAGAAAACTTTAAATTTCTTAATCTTCCATCTGTAAATTTATAATTAAATAGTTTTCCTAATTGTTCATCTTGATTAGAAAGTGCAACCAGACTATCTTTTACATCATCTAATGGCATTGTTTGTAATTCTCTTCTTGATTCACTTTCTTTTTCTCCATAATCAGATATTGTAACAATAGCAGTTAAATTATCAGTATATTTTTTTAAGCCTGTAAGTACTGTATTTAAGCCTGTTCCTCCTCCTATTACAACAATATTAGGTCCTTGGTGATATACTTTTTTATTAAATATTAATGATTTTACATTTACATTACTTTTGTCATTCATTCTATCATCTGTTGCTTCTATTAAAATTTCTAATATTCTTTTATTTAGACATACTAAACCAGATATTACAGCTACTACTCCTATTACAAATGTTATTATTATTTTTGCTAATTCTGCAAATGACATTTCTTTTAATACTAGTATTTCTGCTGTTCCATAACATATTAATGCTATTCCTATTAGTATTAATAGCATCCACCTTTTTAGTTTACTTTTTGAATCAAACCACTTTATAAATCCATTCATTATATATTCCCTCCATTGTCTCAAATGTCCAAAAAGAACCGTCCCTATTGGACAATTTTAATTTCAAATTCTATCTTTTTCCCAAATTTTTCATAAACCTTATCCGTAACGTATTTTGCTAAATCTAGCACATCTTGTGCTGTTGCGTTTCCTGTGTTTATTATAAATCCTGCGTGTTTTTCTGAAACCTTTGCACCACCAATTGTGTATCCTTTTAACCCGGCATCGTCAATTAGTTTTGCTGTTATAAAATCTATTCCTCTTTTAAATGTACTTCCAGCTGATGGATATTCTATTGGTTGTTTTTCTTTTCTAAATTGTGCGTATTCATCCATTTTAGCTTTTATTTCTTTTGCATTTCCTTTTTCTAATATTATTTTTGCTTGTAATATGATATATTTTCCACTTGAAAATATGCTATTTCTATATGTAAATTTTGCTTGTTCATTTGTAAATTTATGAATTTTTCCATTATAGTCTATTGCTGTTATTTCTGTTACTATGTCTTTCATTTCTTTACCATGTGCACCAGCATTCATTAATATTGCTCCACCTATTGTTCCTGGTATTCCTGATATTTCTTCAAATCCTGTTATTTCTTCTTTTAATAATTTTTGTGCTAAAAATCCTATTGGTGTTGCATCATCTACTGTAATTTCTATTTTATTCTGTTCTTTTGGTTCTATTTTTATTTCTTTTAAGTTTGTTCTTATTACTATTCCTTTTATTCCACTATCTGATACTAATACATTGCTTCCGTTTCCTAATATTGTTATTTTTATTTTTTCTTTTTTAGCAAATTCTAATATTTTTTGTAGCTCTTTTATTGATGTTATTTTTATATAGAATTCAGCTGGTCCTCCTATTTTGAATGATGTGTGGTTTTTCATTGGTTCATTTTGTTTTATTCTTTCTTTTGAAATTATTTTTTCTAAGCTTTCTAAGATTTGTTTGTTTTCCAATTTTTCACACTCGCTTTCTTTTATCTTTTTTATAATATATGTTTTATTTGTTTTTACTGCTATAATATATCATTTTTTTGCCAAAATTACAATGACTATGTGTCAATTAATTAAATTTATTCTAAATGCTTTATTTTTCCGATATTTTATAGTATAATATAATTGTAGTGGTTAAAATCATTACAAGTTAGGAGATGTTTTATTATGTGGCAAGTATGGCTAATTATTGCAGGTTTATTTTTTGTTGGAGAAATTGCAACAGTTGGATTTTTAATATTTTGGTTTGGAATTGGAGCTTTAATCGCAATGATAGTTAGTTTTTTTACTTCAAACATAATAATTCAAACTACTATATTTGTAATATCATCTACAATATTAATTTTTGCAACTAAACCTTTTGTAAAGAAATTTGCTGATGTAAAAAAAACTAATACAAATGTATATTCAATAATTGGCAAGAAAGCCTTAGTAATTAAGACTATAGACCCTATTCATTCAGTTGGGCAAATAAAAATCAATGTGAAGTTTGGACTGCTGAAAGTGAAAACAATCAAGTTATTGATGAAGGTTCTGAAGTTGAAATTTTAGAGATAAAAGGTGTTAAAGCTATTGTAAAACCTATACATGTTTTAAATAAAATTTAGTTATTAATATTACTTTTTTAAGTATTTATATAAATATAAAGGAGGATTTTAATATGGGATTTTTAATCGCATTACTAGTTATAATATTAATTATAGCATTCAAATCAATTAAAATTGTTAAACAAGCTGATGTTTATGTAATTGAAAGATTAGGTAAATTTTATAAGGTTGCTGATGCAGGTCTTACAATTATAATTCCATTTTTTGATCATGTAAGAAGTGTTGTTAGTTTAAAACAACAAACAATGGATGTTCCACCTCAAGGAGTTATTACTAAAGATAATGTAACTATTACAATAGATACTGTTGTTTTCTATCAAATAACAGATCCTGCAAAAGCAGTATATGAAATTCAAAGTTTGAAAAAAGGTATTGAGTACCTAGCAATTACAACAATTCGTGATATCATTGGTAAAATGGATTTAGATGAAACATTTAGTTCAAGAGATGGTATTAATAATCAATTAAGAGTTGTTCTTGATGAAGCTACTGATAGATGGGGATGTAAAATTGATAGAGTTGAAATTAAAGATATTACACCACCAGCTGATATTAGAGATGCAATGGAAAAAGAAATGAATGCAGAAAGAAATAAAAGAGCTTTAATTCTTGAATCTGAAGCTCAAAGACAATCTGCTGTAACTATTGCTGAAGGTAAAAAACAAGCTGCTATATTAGAGGCTGAAGCTGATAAAGAGGCTAGAATTACTAGAGCAGCCGGTGAAGCTCAAGCTATTAAAGAAGTTGCTGAAGCTAAGGCTAAAGAAATTCAAATGGTTTATGATGCTATTAAGAAATCAGATCCTGATGAAAAATTAGTTCAATTAAAATCACTTGAAGCTTTAGAGAAAGTTGCTGATGGAGAGGCTAATAAAGTATTTATTCCTTTTGAAGCAACTAGTGCTCTTTCAAGTTTAGGAGCTATAAAAGAAGTTGTAAAAGACGAAAAGAAAAAATAAAAATTGGGATTACGGAGTTACCACTCCGAATCCCGATTTTTTTACATTTTTTCTGGCATTTGTATTCCTAATAAATTAGCTCCTTGTTTTAAAACTTCTGACACAGCATAAGTTAAATATACACGAGCATTTTGAATATCTTTGTCTTCAACAATTATTTTATTTTCATTATAAAAACTGCTATAAGCTTTTGCCAAATCTATTAAATATCTTGCAAGTATTGATGGTTCGTTTTTATCTGTTACTTGAATTAATACATCTTCAAAATTATAAATAAGTTTTAATATTGCTAATGAATATTCATCTGCTAAATTTTCCACTTTTACCTCTTCTATTTTTGGTAAATATCCTGCTTTTTCTAATACACTTTTTGTTCTAACATAAGTATATTGAACATATGGACCTGTTTCTCCTTGGAAGTTTAAAATTGTGTTCCAATCAAACACTTCATCTTTAATTCTTGATGCTGACATATCGTTAAATATAACTGCACCTATTCCAACTTTTTTTGCTACTTCTTCTTTATTTTCTAACTCTGGATTTTTTTGTTCTATTATTTCTTGTGCTCTTGAAATTGCTTCATTTAATAAATCTTCTAGTTTGATAATATTACCTTCCCTTGTTGACATTTTTCCTTCTGGTAATAATACCATTCCAAATGATACATGTTCTAATCCTTTTGTGTATTTTTCGTCTAACCCTAAAAGTTTTGCTACTTCAAATACTTGTTTAAAGTGTAGTACTTGTTCATATGATGTTACATATAGTGCTTTGTCAAAATCATATGTTCTAGCTCTGTATAATATTGCTGCTAAATCTCTTGTTGCATATGTTGTAGAACCATTTGATTTTTCTATTATACATGGTGTGTTTATTCCCTTGTCTTCTAAATCGATTATTTTTGCACCTTGTGATTCTATTAGTTTTCCTGTTTTTTCTAATATTTCTATTACTTCTGGCATTTTGTCTGAATAGAAAGATTCTCCGTTCCATGAGTCAAATTTGCTACCTAGCAAATCATATACTTTTTGGAATTCTTGCAAGCTTAATTCTCTGAATTTTTTCCAGATTTCTACGCAATATGAATCTCCATCTTCTAATTTTTTGAAGTTGTTTCTACAATTTTCTAATATTTGTTCATCGTTTTTGCAAGCTTCGTTTATTCTAATATATATTTTTGTTAATTCATTTATTGGATCTTTTTCTATGTCATATTCTTTTCCCCACATTTTGTAGCCTTCTATTAGCTTTCCAAACTGTGTTCCATAATCTCCTAAATGATTTACACCTGTTACATTATATCCTAAATATTTGTATATATTGTATAGTGCTCCTCCTATTACTGTTGAACGTAGATGTCCTATATGAAAAGGTTTTGCAATGTTTGGTGCTGAATAGTCTATTACTATGTTTTTTTCTTTTCCTATTTCTGATTTTCCATATTGTTCAGCTTTTGAAATTTCTTCTAATACTTCTTTAGCTAAAATTGATTTGTTTATGAAAAAGTTTAAATATCCACCTGCTACTTCTATTTTTTCTATTTCTTCTACTGCTTCTATTTTTTCTTTTATTTCGTTTGCTATAGCTGGTGGTGCTTTTCTTAATTCTTTTGCTAGTCTGAAACATGGAAATGCATAGTCTCCATTTTTACTGTCTTTTGGTGTTTCTATGTAACTTTCTAATTCTTCTTCATTTATATCTATTGTTTTTGATATTTGTTTTGCTATTATTTGTTTAAAATTTTTCAATTTATTTCCTCCAAACCCTTTAAAATACATATATTATTATAGTCTATATATCAAAAAAAGTCAAACTATTTAGTTTGACTCTTTTCTATATAATTCCAACTGTCTTTACACATATCATCAATATTTTTCTCTGCTGTCCATCCTAATTCTTCTTTTGCTTTAGTTGGATCAGCATAACATGTAGCTATATCTCCTGGTCTTCTAGGTGCTATTTTGTATGGAACTGCCTTACCTGTTGCTTTTTCAAAACCTTTTACCATATCTAGAACACTGTATCCATGGCCTGTTCCTAAATTGTAAATATATAATCCTTCATTTTCTTTTTCTAGTTTTTCTAATGCTTTAAATGTGTCATCTTCTTTTTCTATTATATATGAGTTTTTATTGCAATGACTTATTGTTCCTAAATTTTCTGGATGTTTTGAACTTCCACATAAAAATACAAAATAACCTTTTTGTGAGTAATCTTCTACTATTTTGTGTATTCTTAATACATTTGGACATGTATAATCTTTTAATTCTATATTTCTTTTCTTTGCCTCTTCGTAAATTTCTTTTGGGACTCCGTGTGCTCTTATTATAGTTGTTCCCTTTGCATCTTCTATATTCTCTATGAATTTTATTCCTTGTTCTTCCAAATCATTTATAACTTGCTTATTATGTACTATTTCGCCTAGACAATAGACATTTTTTGAGTTTTTATTTTCATTTTTTGCCCCATCTACTGCTTTTTTTACCCCATAGCAAAATCCAGCTGTTTTTCCTACTAGTATCTCCATATTTGGTTCCTTTCTGTTATTTTACCATTTCTAATATTTCTTTTTTTAATTCTTCAACAATTTTATCTTGTGGTATTTTTCTAATTATTTTTCCTTTTTTGAATAACAATCCTTCTTTTATTCCCCCTGCTATTCCTATGTCTGCATTCTTAGCTTCTCCTGGTCCATTTACAGCACATCCCATTACTGCAACTGTTATATTTGAGTCTATTGTTTGTAAAAATTCTTCCACTTCTTTTGCAATTGGAATTAAATCTATTTGTGTTCTTCCACATGTTGGACACGCTACTATTGTTGGTGAATTTTTGTATAAATTGCAGTCTTTTAGAATTTCTTTTGCTACTTTTATTTCTTTTATTGGATCATCTGAAAGTGATACCCTTAATGTGTCTCCTATCCCTTCTCTTAATAGTATTCCAAGCCCAATGCTTGATTTTATTGTTCCACTAAATTCTGTTCCTGATTCTGTTATTCCTAAATGTAATGGACAATCAAATTCTTTTGCAGCTTCTTCATATGCTGATATACACAAGTCTAAATTTGATGCTTTTAATGATATTGCATAATCATAAAAATTTAATTTTTCTAGTATATCTACATGTCTTTTTGCACTTTCTACCATTGCTTTTGCAGTTGGTTTTCCATTATATTTTTCTAGTAAATCTTTTTCTAACGAACCACCATTTACACCTATTCTGATTGGTATATTTTTTTCTTTACATTTATCAACAACCATTTTTACTCTTTCTTCTGAGCCTATGTTTCCTGGGTTTATTCTTACTTTATCAACTCCTGCATCTATTGCTTCTAAT
>ERZ839767.5084-NODE-5084-length-12304-cov-5.763409_pt1 | contig 12304 bp, 8 predicted proteins | sample MGYA00519879_ERZ839767 | MGnify/ENA primary metagenome ERZ839767 (study PRJEB31850, sample SAMEA3708852) | human gut metagenome | biome: human gut; feature: human-associated habitat; material: faeces | place: China | collected 2014 ...
ATTTGGAGCTGACTGTAAAGTAGGAGCAAGGATCATTGTGATCGTAAATAAAAGTGGAACAAATACAGGATTTACCGTATATAGTCAGGACCGTACCATGGCAATCTATGGATTTGCGTTGATCTTTGCAGCGGTGGTATGTGCGATTGGTGGGAAAAAAGGTGTTTATGCTATTTTAAGTCTTGTCTTTGCGTTTGCATGTATTATCGGTATTATGTTTCCGATGATGTATCGGGGAATTTCACCGATCGTGTTGACGATCATTGTAGCAGTGTTGACAACGATCGTAACATTAGGACTTCTTGGTGGATATTCGAGCAAAACAGTGTCTGCGATCCTTGGAACAGCGATCGGAGTCGTGATCGCAGCAGTGGCAGCGATGGCATTTGGAAAAGCAGCAGGAATCACAGGATATAATGTATCGGATATCGAAGCATTGAACTATGTCGGACAAAATACGAAGATAAAGATCGGAGAATTGCTTTTTGCCGGAATCATCATTTCAGCATTAGGAGCCGTCATGGACGTTGGTATGTCTATTGCATCTACGATTCAGGAAATTTATGAAACAGACAAAACACTGTCCATGAAACGACTTTTTGTATCAGGAATCAATGTTGGAAGAGATATGATGGGAACGATGACGAATACACTGATCTTTGCTTATGTGGGCGGTGCAATGACAACATTAGTGATCAATTACGCATATGATTTAAGCTACAGACAGTTAGCGAACTCTTATGTGATCGGAATTGAGATTATGCAAGGACTATCTGGAAGTCTTGGTGTTGTATTAACAGTACCGATCACAGCGTTGATCGCATCATTTCTTGCAGTGCGCAAAAAATAAATTTTATAATTCATAAAATAAATCATAAATACGGTCTATGGATTTTATAAAAAACATCTATAAATCTATTGACACAGAAAAAAAATTCATGTATCGTAAAAACATCAAAACAAGGAGAAACTAAGATGACAACAAGTAAGATGAATAATTGCACATTTTATTACTTTAGCTTTCAGGGTTATTATTTTTATCCTGACTATTTTTGTTGCAATGAATCATCGCCAAAACTTATGTCACTTTAAACCGACAGAGTAAAACATTTAAGGCATGCATTCTTGCAACAGAGTGCATGCCTTTTCTTTTTACTCAAAGAAACAAAGGCCGCACCAGAGAAGCAGGATAGAAACGACTTGCCAGGAAAGGACGAACATCATGATTATTATTTTAAAGAAACAGGCAGAAGAAGCAAAGATCAACGCATTAAAGAAAGAGATGGAAGAGCAGGGACTGGGAATCCACGAATCCGAAGGTGTTAACACAAGGATCCTTGGATTAGTGGGAGATACATCTGTTGTAGATATGCGTCATATCATGGCAAACAGCATCGTTGAAAATGTACAGCGTATTCAGGAGCCATACAAGAAGGCCAACAGAAAATTCCATCCAAACGATACAGTTGTTGATGTAAATGGAGTAAAGATCGGTGGTGGAAACTTCCAGGTGATCGCAGGACCATGTTCTATTGAGACAAAAGAACAGATCACAGAAGTCGCAAACGATGTGAAGAATTCTGGTGCAGGATTATTAAGAGGAGGAGCTTTCAAACCAAGAACTTCCCCATACTCTTTCCAGGGACTTCATGGAGAAGGATTAGAATTATTATTAGAAGCTAAGAAAGCAACAGGACTTCCAGTTGTTACAGAGATCATGGATGCAAGTCATCTTCCATTATTCGAAGATGTGGACCTGATTCAGGTTGGAGCAAGAAATATGCAGAACTTTGAATTATTAAAAGAATTAGGAAAGATCAATAAACCAATCTTATTAAAGCGAGGACTTGCAGCAACGATCGAAGAATGGTTAATGAGTGCAGAATACATTATGGCAGGTGGAAATGAAAATGTAATCCTTTGTGAAAGAGGAATCCGAACATACGAGACAGCTATGAGAAATACATTAGATCTTTCTGCAATCCCTATGATCAAGAAGAAATCCCATCTTCCAGTCATGGTAGATCCATCTCATGCAACAGGAATCAGAGATATGGTAGAGCCAATGGCATTAGCAGCGATCGCAGCTGGGGCCGATGGATTAATGGTAGAAGTTCATAATGATCCAGCCAAAGCATTATGTGATGGACCACAGTCACTGACACCAGAACAGTTTGATACATTGATGAAGAAGGTAAATAAGACAAGAGAATTCTTTCAGGCATTATAACTAGAAAAAATCTTGCTGAGAATTGTAAATTGGGATATACTATAACTAAGAAAGAAAAAGACAACCCGGGAATCCATTGATTTCCGGGTGTTTGTCAGTTTTATAGATTCTATGGAAAAAGGAGAGATATCTTATGAAAGTAATCGTCGGACTGGGGAATCCGGGAAAGAAATATGACAACACAAGACACAATATTGGATTTGAAGCCCTTGATTATATTGCAGACAAAGAAGGCATAAGTATAAATACAGGGAAACACAAGGCATTGATCGGAACTGGTTATATGGGAGGAGAAAAAGTCCTTCTTGTGAAACCACAGACATTTATGAACTTAAGCGGGGAAAGTCTTCGTCCAATCATGGATTTCTATAAATTAGAGCCAGAAGATTTTATCATTATTCATGATGATATCGACCTTGATGTTGGAAGACTGCGTATCCGAAGAAAGGGAAGTGCAGGGGGACATAATGGACTGAAAAGTATCATCAGTCATTTAGGAAGTATGGATTTCCCAAGGGTGAAGATCGGTGTTGGAGAGAAACCAAAAGGATATGATCTGGCAGATTATGTATTAGGACATTTTACAAAAGAAGAACAGGCAATCTTTGCGGAACGTTTTGATGAAGTGTACGATGCAGTACAGCTGATCGTTATGGGCGACATCACAGAAGCGATGAACCGCCACAATAAGAAAAAGTAGGGATAGAAAGTGTTAGAACATATATTAAAAGACGATCCGGTATACAGACAATTAAAGGATGAGATCGAAGATTACTGTGGCCCGGTTCTTGTATCAGGATGCACCGATACAGCCAAATGGCATCTGACCAGTCTGATCGGAAATCATAAGAAAAAGCAATTTAAGATTATCATCGTACCAGACGAGAACAAAGCAAGACAATGGGTTGAGGCAAGTCATTTCTTTGGAGAAAAGGTTCAGTATATTCCAGCAAAAGATCCATTATTCTATACAGCCGATGTTCATGGAAATGCAATCGCAAGAGACCGTATGCTGGCAATCAAGAAGATCGTGGATGACAAATGTGGAACCTTTGTGATGACGATCGATGCTGTGATGGATCAGGTTGTTCCATTAAGTGATATCAAGAATCATAAGATGACGTTTAAAATGGGAGAGACACTGGAAGAGGCAACGATCGCAGAAGAATTTGTTGCCAGAGGCTACGAAAAAGCACCATTTGTTGAGGCTCCAGGCGAGTTTGCTGTGCGAGGAGGAATCATTGATATTTTCCCATACACGCAGGAAAGCCCATATCGTATCGAACTATGGGGAGATGAAATTGATTCGATCCGAAGTTTTGATAAAGAAAGCCAAAGATCCATCGAAGAAGTCGATACTCTGACCATTTATCCGGCATCAGAGATCATTTTAAACCAGCCAAGGATTGAACATGGTCTTCGAAATATGGAAGAAGATTATGAGAAGTTATCACAGAAGTTTAAAAAAGAAAAAAAATATGATCAGGAAGCCCGCCTAAGAAAAGAAATGGACCGTGTTCGTGAGGAATTAAGGGAACTTCATATGTTGATCGGAGTAGAAGGTTATCTCCCATATTTTTATGAAAATACAGAATGCATCTTAGATTATTTTCCAGAAGAAAGCATGATCTATATGGATGAACCAAAACATATCAGAGAACGTGCAGATGCATTTTATCTGGAATTCTCAGAGAGTATGAAAAGCCGTCTGGAAGGTGGGTATCTTTTGCCTAAACAGGCAAATACGGTGACAAATTATGAGAGTATTTTATATCAGATCGAGAAACATAAGATGCTATGTTATTCGATCTTATCTGCTGAGATCAATGATTTTAGAGTTGCTAGAATCTTATTTATGGATACAAAATCCATTCAGTCTTATAACAACAGTTTTGAGCAGTTAGTCAAAGATCTTACCAAATATCAGAGTAAGGACTACAGGATCGTTGTTGCTTCTCCATCTGTTACAAGAGCGAAACGTCTAAGCAGTGATCTGAGAGAAAATGGTTTGGTTGTGACATATGATAAGGACTTGAAATATGGAGTGGAAGCAGGGCAGATTGTTGTCACAGCAGGAAAGCTTCTGACAGGAATTGAATATCCGGCAGCCAAATGGGTATTGATCTCAGAAGGAGACATTTTCAAAGGAAGAGAAGAAAAAAAGCGCCGAAAGAAAGAGAAGAAAAAACAAGGAGAAAAGATCCGAAGTTTTGCAGATATCAATATCGGTGATTACGTTGTTCATGAAAAACATGGAGTCGGTATTTACCGCGGAATCGAGAAGATCACAACAGATGGGGTTGAAAAGGACTACATCAGTATTGAATATCAGGGCGGTGATAATTTATTTATTTTAGCATCAGCCCTAGACCAGATCGCAAAATACGCAAGTGCAAATGCAAGAAAGCCGAAACTTCATAAATTAGGTGGAAATGAATGGAAGAAGACGAAAACACGTGTCAAAGGTCAAGTCAAAGATATTGCGGAAGAACTCGTGCAGTTATATGCACTAAGACAGGCAAAAGAAGGATATGTCTATGATAAGGACTCTGTATGGCAGAAAGAGTTTGAAGAATTATTTCCATACGATGAAACGCAGGATCAGTTAAATGCGATCGATGATACGAAAAGGGATATGGAAAGCAAGAAGATCATGGACCGACTGATCTGTGGAGATGTCGGGTATGGCAAGACAGAAGTAGCGATCCGTGCAGCATTTAAGGCAGTAGACAATGGAAAACAGGTGGCGTATCTCGTACCAACCACGATCCTTGCACAGCAGCATTACAATACATTTGCACAGAGATTTCATGATTACCCGATCACCGTACGCATGATGTCTAGATTTTGTACAGCAAAAGAGCAGAAAGAGACGATTGAAGGACTCAAAAATGGAACGGTAGATGTCGTAATCGGAACGCATCGCTTATTGTCCAAAGATATGCAGTATAAGAATCTGGGACTGCTCGTAATTGATGAAGAACAGCGTTTTGGAGTGACACATAAAGAAAAGATCAAGACAATGAAAAAAGATGTCGATGTCTTATCATTATCTGCTACACCAATTCCAAGAACCCTGCATATGAGTCTGATCGGAATCCGTGACATGAGTGTATTAGAAGAACCACCGCATGACCGAAGAGCGATCCAGACATATGTTATGGAATATAATGAAGAACTGGTCAAAGAAGCGGTCTACCGCGAAATGACACGTGGCGGGCAGGTATATTATGTGTATAACCGTGTCAATAATATCGCAGAAGTGACAGCCGAATTACAGAGATTGCTTCCAGATGCGAAAGTTGCATTTGCGCATGGGCAGATGAAAGAGCGGGAACTGGAAGAGATCATGATGGGATTTATGAACCATGAGATCGATGTATTGGTATCCACAACGATCATCGAGACAGGATTAGACATTCCGAATGTAAATACAATGATCATTCACGATGCCAACCAGCTTGGGTTGTCCCAGTTGTATCAGTTAAGAGGACGTGTCGGAAGATCGAATCGAAATGCATTTGCATTTTTGATGTACAAAAAGAACACACTGTTAAAAGAAACCGCAGAAAAACGATTACAGGCGATCCGGGAATTTACAGATCTGGGATCTGGTTATAAGATTGCAATGCGAGATCTGGAGATCCGCGGAGCAGGAAATCTTTTGGGACAGGCACAATCCGGTCATATGGAAGCAGTTGGATACGATCTGTATTGCAAGATGCTGAATGAAGCAGTCTTGAGATTAAAAGGCGAATTAAAAGACGAGGATGAATTTGACACAACACTCGATCTCGACATCAATGCATTTATTCCATCAACGTATGTGTATAATGAATATCAAAAACTGGAATTATACAAACGTATTTCATCCATTGAATCCAAAGATGAAATGGAAGATATGACAGATGAGTTGATCGACCGTTTTGGGGAAATGCCGAAAGCAGTCTACAATCTGTTATATGTTGCATATTTGAAATCATTAGCTCACCACGCTTATATGACAGATGTGAAACAAAAAGGAGAAAAAGTCTCATTTGAAATGAAACCAGATGCAGCCGTGGATGTAGAAAAAATTCCAGCGATATTAGAAGAATACAAACGTGAATTATCCTTCCAGGCAGGCAAGAATCCGACATTTGTACTAGATCTGTCAAAGACAAAGAAAGTGAAGCAGTTAGAAAAGATTGAACATTGTGTGAACTCGCTCAATTCATTGATAATCCGATAAGTTTGTGCTATAATATCGCCAGACATTAGCCTAATATAATCATAATATGAAGGAGAAAATGAAATGAAGAAATTAGCAAAGAAGTTGCTATGTTTAACTGCAGTTCTTGCGTTAACTCTTTCTTTATTTACAGGATGTAAAAGCAAGAATGAGAAGACATTATTTGAATATGCAGGACAAGAAGTAACATTCCAGGAAGCACATGTATATGCAAGAATCATGCAGTATCAGGCAGAAGCTCAGTACGGAGCATACTTCGGAGACAGCATGTGGTCTATGCAGGTCGGAACAGACAGCAAAGGAAAGAAGATCACAATGCAGCAGTCTGTCAAAGACAGCGTTATCAACCAGTTAAAACAGATCAAAGTTTTAGCAGCACACGCAGACGACTACAACGTGAAGTTAACAAAATCTGAGAAGAAGCAGATCAAAGAAAGCGTAACTGCCTTCGCAAAAGACTCAACAGGTAAGAAAGTCATGAAGAAGACAGAAGCAGATAAAGATATGATCCAGAAACTGTACGAAGAAAGCACGATCGCAAGTAAGGTTATGCAGGCGATCATCAAGAAAGCAAACGTTACAGTAACAGATGACGAAGCCAAAACTGTCAAAGTCTACAAACTTGTTTTCACAACAAAGACAACAGACAGCAAGACAGGAAAAGAAAAAGACATGACAGCCGCTGAGAAGAAAGATCAGCTAAAGAAAGCAAAATCCGCATTAAAGATGATCAAGAAAGGTCAGAGTATCAGCTCTGTAGCTAAGAAGTTCAGCGTAAACTCTGACAACGAAGAATCCTATACAAAAGGAAAAGCCACATTAGGAACAAAATTCGAAACAGCAGCAGCAAAACTTAAGAAGAACCAGGTAAGCGGAGTCGTAGAATTAGACGATGCATACGTGATCATCAAGATGTTAAATCCAAACGACACAACAGCAGCTGCATCAAATAAATCCACACTGCTTCAGGAAAAACAGCAGGCAGCATACGAGAAAGTCTACAAGAAGTGGACAAAAGATGCTGACAAGAAGTGGGATGACAAGAAGTCTGTAGATCAGGATCTGTGGAAAGAAGTTAAGTTCAAATATAAAGCTACAACAGCATCTACAGCAGCAACAACAACTACTACAACAGCAGCTAAGAACACAACAACAGCTGCGAAGAATAAATAATTATAAAAGAGTAAATAATTACAAGAAATAAAAAGACCGGAGATAACGGGAATAGTTATCTCCGGTCTTTTTGACTTTCTGTGATCACACAGGCACCGAGTTGTTCACTATTCAAATCATCATGGAATGTGTATGTTTTACCATACCAATACCGTTTACCATACACAACTACTCAGATTTTTCAATACTGTAATTGTCCACACTATAGACTTCTGGTATATGATAAAAAATAAATAAACGACAGGAAAAGCAGCATTGGAATTTTGCCACGTTTTTTACGGATTCGCAGTCGGCTTGGTGCAATGTCTGAGCCTCAAAGAGTAAGGTATTTCAATACCTTTGAAGGCGAGTTTTGCAAGGAAAGCCGACGGATAAGCGATCTGTAAAAAACGTGTGTAAAATTCCCTAGCTGCTTTTCCTGTCGTTTATTTATTTTTTATCATATACTCAAAGCCTACAGCTGGCCAACTACATAATCAAAAATTATGCCTGAGCCTTAGCCCACTCAGCAAATTTAGCACTTTCAACCTGAGCTTCATCCATACTAGAAGCTTTTACACCATAGTAGAATTTGATCTTAGGTTCTGTACCAGAAGGACGAACGCAAACCCAAGCTCCACCTTCAAGTTCATAATAAAGAACATCTGAAGAAGGAAGTCCTGTAGGTTCTACTTTACCGCTTTCTACATCAAGAACAGTATCTTTGCTGTAATCACGGATCTTAAGAACTTTATAACCAGAGATATCTTTTAATGGGTTCTCACGTAAATTAGCAAGCATAGCTTTCATCTTATCCATACCTTCTAATCCTGGGAAGTCCATTGCTGTGATGCTGTCTACGCAGTATCCGTATTTCTCATACATGTCGATCATAACATCCCATAATGTCTTACCTTTTGTTGCATAGTAAGCAGCAGCTTCACAAAGAGCAACCGTAGCAGAAACAGCATCTTTATCTCTTGCATATGTACCGATCAGGCATCCGTAGCTTTCTTCTAATCCGAACAGATATGTACCTTTTCCAGACTGCTCAAATCCAAGGATTTCTTTACCGATCCATTTGAATCCAGTTAATACTTCGATCAGCTTCACATTGTAAGCTTTCGCGATCTCATCAACAAGGTTTGTTGTAACGATAGATTTAACAACAGCACCATCTGCTGGAAGAGATCCAGCTTTTTCTTTCTTCTGGCTTAATACATATTCGCATAATAAAGAACCAGACATATTACCTGTTAAAGGAATATATTCTCCGCTCTTAGCATCTTTTACATATACACCTAAACGGTCAGCATCAGGGTCAGTAGCAAGAACAAGATCAGCATCTTTTTCTTTGGCAAGAGCAAGACCTAATGCAAATGCTTCTTTTGCTTCTGGGTTTGGATAGCTGACTGTTGGGAAGTCACCATCTGGAAGTTCCTGTTCAGGAACAACATATACATTTTTAAATCCAAGATCGTCAAGTACGCGACGTACTGGAAGATTACCTGTTCCATGGAGAGGAGTATAAACGATCTTTAATTTGGAAGCCATCTCATCGATGGAAGCCTGGTTGATCACCTGTTTTTCAACTTCTGCGATATAAGCGTCATCAACTTCTTTACCGACCACTTCATATAAACCTGCAGTTACGGCATCTTCTTTAGACATTGTCTTGCAAGTTGAAATGTCAGTGATCGCATTAACTTTCGCTGTAACACCTGAAGCATGAGGATCTGTAAACTGAGCACCATCTTCCCAGTATACTTTGTATCCATTGTACTGAGGTGGGTTATGGCTGGCTGTTACGTTGATACCAGCGATACAGTCTAAATGTCTTACGGCAAATGATAATTCTGGTGTTGGACGTAAGGATTCGAAGATAAATGCTTTGATTCCGTTAGCAGCAAGAGTGCGGGCTGCTTCGTCAGCAAATTCAGGAGACATATGTCTTGAATCAAATGCGATAGCAACACGTTTCTTATCTGTTCCCTGTTCTAAGATATAATCAGCTAATCCCTGAGTAGCCTTTCTTACAACATAAATATTCATACGGTTGATACCAGCACCGATGATTCCACGAAGTCCAGCAGTACCAAATGCAAGATCTGCGTAAAAACGTTCTTTGATTTCATTTTCGTCGTTCTCGATAGCTGTTAATTCTTTTTTTGTATCTTCATCAAAATAAGGATTAGAAAGCCATTCCTGATAAGTTTCTTTGTAGTTCATAAATTACTCCTCCTTTAAGTTATAAAAATGCCTTTTGTTTAATTATACCTTAAAACTCATGAAAAAACATTATAAATTTGTACATATTTTTCGAGAAAAATCGAGCGAGCTTCTTTATTGTGGATAAACTCCTCTAATTTCTCAATATATCGTGGAGAAATCCAATGTTTTTTGTGTGCCATATACTGATTCGAGATCTTCCAGAATTTTTCCGGAAATAAAAACAATCCATACAGGCATAAAAGATCATTTTTTGACAAAGGCATAAAGCGGTCATAGTTTGATAAAAAGGTTTCACAAAAGGCAAAATTATAATTATTTTTCTCAAGTGCCTTCTTTAGGAAATAATAAACATCCAGAATTGGATATCCATGGTAAAAATGTTCAAAATGAATCGTAGCAGGGGCAGAGGATGTCATGATGATATTATGGTGGTTATAAGCCCCATGACACCATCCACAGCGGGAAGGTGTGGTTTCATTTAAGATTTGGATGGAACGCTCCATCTGTTCCCAGAAGGCTTTCGTCTGTTCCAAAAATAAATATTCAAAAATCCCTTTCTTTTTGCGTTTGCGTATGTAACGTGCAATACTTTTTAATTCCAAATATTTTTGCTCATAATATGTGGAAATGGATGTATATTTTCTAAGATTTTCAGATGAAAAAGAAATAGCAAGACAATGATTATGAAAGCTTGCGAGATTTTCCGCAGAAGATCTGATATCTTTTAAAGCATGAATATCGCATTCCGTACCCAAATAAGTTTTTCTAAGCGCAAATGTTTCGTAATACCGGTCAAAAGTAAGAAAATATCCGTCTTTGTTTAAAATGTACTGGTCGGTTTTATAAAAATGATGGTCATGCATTGCCAAAGTCCATTCAGAAACAGCACAAAGACGTTCTTCTGATAGAGAAGTCTGGGATAAGGCATAGACATCATTTTCCCCAAAACACAAAACACAGCCTCGGCCCCGTCGGGTATGAGAGACAGAAATATCATATTGATCCAGCAGTGCCTGATATTTTTCGTTCAACATAGATCCTCCTTTATGTTCTACCTCTAATGATATGAAAATAAGACTAGGAATATGATAGAAACTTGCCATGAAAGTATAAATAGGATATACTGAACTTATCTCAGAAAGGAGTATATGAACTATGAGAAAAAGATTTTTATTAATTTCAACAATCATCGTGCTAAGCGCATTTACATTTGCAGCTTGCGGAAAGAAGAGCCCAAGCAGCCCTGAATCAACAAACAGCGAGACGACAACAGCAGAACCTACAACAGAAGAAAACACAGAAAAAGACACGACAGAAGAAGAAAAACCAGTTGCAACAGCAACATCAGAAGAAAGCACAAAAGAACATACAAAGACAACAACAGCAACAAAGAAAGATGAACAGGCCAAACCAAAGAGTGCAACAGGTACTTATAATGGATTTGCAGACACAAGTTCTGTAGAGATTGAGATGTCTGACGGAAGTTACCAGACATTTATGGTGAATGATGAAGACCTTGTGAATAAATTAAATGATATGGACGAAGGAACTAAGATCACATTCACATATGGAGCTGTGGAAGGACAGGCGAATATGGAGATTCTTTCTATTGAATAATTTAGTTTTTTATCTATCTGAATAAAGAAATAACAGACTCAACATAAATAAAAACCGAGGATAAAGGGATATTTATGTTGGGTCTGTTTTTTTAATAGGAGAGCGAGAATTCCCTAAATATCCACAAATTCCTAATGAAATAAAACATAATAAGAAAATAACATATTTGATAAATAACAATAAAATGGTGTTATCTTTAAAAGTAGATGGAAAAAATTATCTTCCTATTAAGCAGATACAAAGGTGTGAGAATATCAATCAATTAATGTGGATGTTATTAATAAGTGTAACTATTGCGGTCGGGATTTTTTTTATATATGATGTTTTATACCTATAAAAATGCAGAAGAATCACAATTCGAAATAACTAAAATTAAATATGGATCAATTCCAGAAATTATTTTTTTAATATCATTAATTCCCACCTGGTGGCTGTTTTCAGTAAATCAAAACAATACCTTTATTATGATAACAATTGCTAAGTTATGGATGATTTGGACATTTTGGATATTACCAATAATTATTATAAGTCGTTTTTTGATAAATCCTGTAGATCATTATGGATTTGGAGGACCGTATTCAAAAAAAGTATTTCGACTATATGTGTATTAATAGCTAATATATGTTTGGGAGCATTTTCAGAAATAAACATGAATAGAAATACTATAGTTATTGGCTTAGCATTAATGATAATAATTTTTATTTTTTCGCATTGTTATTTAAAAAATAAAGTGTCTAAGATAGTAAGAGTTAGTTTTGAGATAATGGTTAGTATGTACGGTTTCTTTTTCTTATTTTTAATTTCTTATTTGAAGAGTTTTTGATTTATTATTGGGAGTACTT
>ERZ839767.5086-NODE-5086-length-12299-cov-21.898808_pt1 | contig 12299 bp, 10 predicted proteins | sample MGYA00519879_ERZ839767 | MGnify/ENA primary metagenome ERZ839767 (study PRJEB31850, sample SAMEA3708852) | human gut metagenome | biome: human gut; feature: human-associated habitat; material: faeces | place: China | collected 2014 ...
GATACCGGCGGCAAGTATGTGAACTACCGCGTGGAACAGAGGGGCAAAAACTAAAGACAGCAAGCATAGGGAGTGTAGCCACACTCCCGGCAAAATCCCTGACCCGGCGCACCTGCCGGGCCGGGGATTTTCTCTTTGGGGAAGCCCCAAACCCCTTGTATCAGATCACCGCCATAGAAAGGATGTGAACCCAAAATGTCTTACAGCTCCTACGACCACGACGATTTAGAACCGGCCAGCACTATGCGGATCGAGCGTCGGATTTACTTTGAAAGCGGCAAGGCCGATCTTTCCGAAATGGTAAAGCTGCCCCTTGCGGAGCTTCTTTCCCTGCGGGCGGAAAGCGCCGCCGCAGAACAGGAAGTGTTTGACCGCCTGAAAGAACAGGCCGCCGCATGGGAGGAACAGGCCGGAAGAACCCTGTTTCTGGACAAAGCCCTTGAATATGCCCGGACGCTTCCCGTCACCCACACCGCAAACCAGTGGGAGGCCCCGGACGAATACCGCCATATCCGCAGCAACATGGTTTACCAGATGGATTACTCCATTTCCGAGAACACCCGGTATGACAGCGCCGCCCAAAAATCCGTCCCCTACTCGTGGACGCTCCGCTGGGGTCTTTATACCAACGCGCCCCACGGAAACCCGATGGAAAAGATCGCCGGACAGGAACGGAAAGTCTTTTCCAGCCGGGAAGAACTGGACAAGTACCTGAATGGCCGGATCAAAGCCCACGACCATTACTTTACCGAAATTTCCCCGGCCATCCCCAAGGAATACGCCGACTGTTTTAAGGTCAATGGCTGCCTGCTCCCCGGCTATACCATCGAGGGGGAGGAACCGGCAAAAGCCGCAGCACTTCCCACACAGGAGGAAGCCGCACAGCCGCAACAGACCACAGCCACCCCGGAAAGGAGGGAACCCGTGAACGAAGTATTTTCCATTTTTCTTGATAACCGCGCCGAGGCGCAGACCGGCGGGCCGCATGGGTACTGGCTTTCCCTGCCGACTTCCGCCGAACAGGTACAGGAAACCTTAAAGGAAATCCATATCACCTCCGACAACCAGCAGGACTTGTTCATTGGCGACTTTTCCGCCCCGGAGGGAAAACCGCTGGAACTGCCGGAGGACTTAATCAAGACCGCCAGCGTGGACGAACTGAACTTCCTTGCTGCCCAGCTTCAAAAGCTGGACGCCGTGGAGCTTGCGGAGCTGAACGCCGTCATGCAGTCCCCGGCGAAAATGCAGACCATCGGGCAGCTTTTGGACTACGCTGAAAACACCGATTGTTTTGTCTTAATCAACGCCAAGGACAACCGCAGTCTGGGGGAATATTATCTGAATGATTCCGGGCTGTTTGTCGTTCCCGACCCGTGGAAACCGGCCATTGACACCGACCGGCTGGGAAGTTTTATCGCCAACGAGGAACAGGGAACCTTTACCGATTACGGCTATATCCTGCGAACCAGCGACGAATGGCAGCGCGTCCATGAGGGCCAGCCAGTGCCGGAGGAATACCGGGTGATGGCCTATCCTGCGCCGGAAATTCTGCGGGAGGAAAGCAAGGTACAGCCGGAGGCGGCAGCGCCTACAAAGGCCCCGCAGCCTGTCACCCCCATTCTCTTAAACGGCCAGAACAGCGCCGAGCGCATGAAAGAGATCACCGACCGGCTGGAAACCGGCATACAGGAGCTTTTCGAGAGTGAACGCTACAAAGCCTATCTCACCACCATGTCCAAGTTCCACAGTTACAGCTTCAACAACACCCTCCTGATCGCCATGCAGGGCGGACAACTTGTGGCGGGCTACAACAAGTGGCGGGACGATTTTCACCGCAATGTGAAGAAAGGCGAAAAGGCCATCAAGATACTGGCCCCGGCCCCGTTCAAGGCGAAAAAGGAAGTGCAAAAGCTGGACGCACAGGGCAGGCCGGTGATGGGAAAGGACGGAAAGCCTGTTACCGAAGTACAGGAAATACAGGTTCCGGCCTTTAAGATCGTTTCCGTCTTTGATGTGAGCCAGACCGAGGGGGAACCGCTGCCCTCTATCGGCGTGGAAGAACTGACCGGCAGCGTGGAACGCTACGGGGAATTTTTCAAGGCGCTGGAACAGACCTCCCCGGTTCCCATTGGTTTTGAGGACATTCCGGGCGGTTCCCACGGCTACTACCACCTGACGGAAAAGCGGATCGCCATTCAGGAGGGCATGAGCGAATTACAGACCCTAAAGACGGCCATCCATGAGATCGCCCATTCCAAGCTCCACGCCATCGACCCGGAAGCCCCGGCCATAGAGCAGGCCGACCGCCCCGACAGCCGCACCCGCGAGGTGCAGGCCGAAAGCGTGGCCTATGCCGTCTGCCAGCACTACGGGCTGGACACCTCCGATTATTCCTTTGGCTATGTGGCCGGTTGGAGTTCCGGCAAGGACTTGAAAGAGCTGAAAGCCTCCCTTGAAACCATCCGGGCCACCGCCCATGAGCTGATTACCACCATTGACGGCCACCTTGCCCAGCTTCAGAAAGAACGGCAGGCCCAGCAGGAGCAGCCGCAGGCCGCGCCGTTAGAACAGGCCGCCGAGCAGCCAGACCCGGACAGCGTATTTTCCAAGCTGCCCCCGGAGCAACAGCAGGAAATGACCGCCAGCGTAAAAGCCATGCTGCAAACCCTCATTGACGCGGATTTGAAATCCACCGGCGAAGTGTCGCAGGGAACCAAGGAGGCGGCGCAGGCGCAGGGCTTTACCATTGCCGGGGATGGAACGCTGGAACAGGCAGAAGCCCCGCAGGAGGCCGCCTACCGTCTGGAAAGCGGCGATTACCTGTATATCCAGACATCGGAAACCGGCTATGATTACACGCTGTACGGCCCCGACTATAAGGAACTGGACGGAGGCCAGCTTGACAATTCCGACCTGACCCTTGCGGAAGCCGGAAAAGAAATCCTTGCCATCCATGAGCTACCGGCTGGGGCAATGGAACCCCTGACCGGCGACAGGCTGGACGGTTTTCTGGAAGCAACCGAACAGGCCAACGCCATTTCCCAGCCGCAGGCATGGAACGGGATCGACGGCCTTTTGAATGGAAAGCCGTTCATGCCGGAGGCGTCCCCGGCTGACCGGGCCGCCGCCCTGATTGAGCTGGCGGAGAAAAACGCCCCGCGTCTGGGCAGCGAGGAACGGCAGTTGATCGTGGCCTATGCCGAGGCCGTGGGCGATACTGACAAGGTGATCGGGCTTATCAACCGTCTGTGTGAACAGGGCTACGAACTGCAAAAGGGCCAGATGGATTCCTTTGTGAAAAGCGAGATCGAAAGTGAGATTGCCGTTGCCAACGCCCAGCGGCAGATCGCGCAGAATCCGGCAGCGGAGCCGGTTGTCACGATCCTTTGGAGTGAAAGCCCCCATCTGAAAGACGGCCAGCAAATGCCGCTGCATGAAGCCGAGGCCGTTTTCAAGGAGCTGGACAGCGCCAGACGCCATGAACGGGAGCAACCGGGCTATTGGTACGACAAGACCAAGTTCCGCATTGACTTTACCATGCAGGGCCAGCCGGACAGCTACGAGGGACGGCAGGACTTTGGCGACGGGGACGGTTCCCTGATCCAGCATATCCGGGGCTACCACGAATACTACGCACAGGATGAAAGCTGGAAAAACCATGTGCTGCACCATGAGGGGCCGGAGGCATGGGAGGCGGACAAGGCCCAGCGGGATATGCTGCTGCATGAGTTTGTCCCGTATATGGAGCTGCATTGCAATCTGGCCGCTATGGAGCAAGAGGCCCGGCGTCCCCTGCGATCCGGGGAAACCCTGACGCCGGAACAGACCGCTTATTTCAATGCGGTTTTGGACTATGTAAAGGAGTGCCGCCCGCTTCTCAATCAGGGCCAGTACCACTTGCCGGAGCCGCCGCAGCTTGCCGACTTCGACCAGAGCTTGCAGGACTACAAAAAACAGATCGAGGCAGAGCTGGAACAGGAGGCCGCCGCTGCCGGGCTGACGGTGGAGGAATATGTTGCCTCTGATTATGAAGCACCGGCGCAGCCCAACTTTTCCATCTACCAAGTGCCGCCCGGCCCGGAGGGGCGCGACTTCCGCTACCGTTCCTATGAGGACTTGCAGGCAGATGGGCTTTCGGTGGACAGGAAGAATTACCAGCTTGTCTACACCGCGCCGCTGGACAAAGACACCACACTGGACGAGATTTACCGCCGCTTCAACATAGAACATCCCGCCGATTACAAGGGACATTCCCTCTCTACGGGGGATATTGTGGTGTTCCGGCAGGATGGAAAACAGACCGCCTACTATGTGGACGAGGGGGCCGACTACCGGCAGGTGCCGGAGTTTTTCGCCCAGCCGGAAAAGCAGCTTACGCCGGACGAGTGCATGACCGGCGAACAAATCCAGACGCCGAGGGGCCGTTTCTATCTGACCGACAGGAGCCGGGAACAGATGGAGGCCGCCGGGTATGGATTCCACCACCAGTCGGAGGACGGCAGGTATCTCATTATGGCAAACGGCACAAGGGCTTTTGCCATCCCCGCCCAGCAGGAAAGCCATATCAAGACGGCGGAAATGTCCACCGAGCAGAACTACAACATGATCGACGGCATGATGAACAACGCCCCGTCTATGGAGGAACTGGAAGAAAGGGCGAAAGCCGGGGAACAGATTTCTCTTTTGGATGTGGCCGAGGCAGCCAAGGCGGAGGCCAAAAAGCCCAAGCAGACCCGCAAGACGACGCAGAAACAAAAGAAACCGTCCATCCGGGCGCAGCTTGCCGCCGCCAAGGAGGAACAGAAAAAGAAGCCCCCGGCGCGGGAAAAATCAAAAGAAATGGAGGTATGAGGAATGTATTTCACCGTGGAAGAAGAAAACCTGATCTGTCTGTACCACAACGCCGACCGCCGCAGGACGGCGGAAAATCTCCGGGCAGCTTTGCCGGACATGGACAAGGAAATGGCGGCTCTGGCCTGCCAGACCGCCGATAAGCTGGACGCCATGAGCGACGCCGACTTTGCGGCGCAGCAGTTCCACTTTACAGACGAATAAGCAAAACGCCGGGCGCAGGGGCTGTCAAAGCCTCTGCGTCCGGCGCTTCTTTTTTTGTCCATTTTCCCGCATTTAGAACCCTGTTTTGAGGGGAACAGGATAACTTTATCCACCTGCCTGCCGACCATGCGGAAAAACCCTTGATTTCCGTGGACTTTTACCGCCCTAAATGCGTAGACTTGACTTTTGGGGACTTCTTAACTATAATAATACTCAAGCAGGGGGACTACCTTGTAGTTGAGAAGGTTAAAACCTGACCCTTTGAACCTGTTGGCTAATACCAACGCAGGGAGCTGAAGAATACAGATTCGTATTTTTTGGACATTCTCTGTTTTGGGAATGTCCTTTTTTAATTGAATAAGATATGATATGTGTTTGCGAGGGAACTGAACAAGTTGAAAAAGGTAAGACCTGACCTCTGGACCTGTCGGCTAATACCGGCGTAGGGAAGCAATTTCTTACGCTCGTATTGCGTCTGAAAGAGCTTCTAATTGTTTTAGAGGCTCTATTTTTTTATCTTAGGAGGATCAAACATGGCATTTATGAAAGACATCTTAACCCACAACATCCCCATTTGGGAAGAATGTGCAGCTACCCCATTTGTGCAGGAAGTGCAAACTGGAAAGCTACCTCTTGAAAAATTCAAGAGATATATGATTCAGGATAGTATCTATCTGAAAAACTATGCCCGCATATACGGAAAGGCAATTTTTCATGCTGCTACATTAAGAGAAATTCAGCTTTACTACTCCATGCTGAACTTTGTAAATGATACGGAATCGGAAGTGCGGCTGGATTATCTAAAGCAATTTTGCATAACAGATGATGATATTGAACTGATCGCCCCTTTGCCTGAAAATCAAAATTACATTGATTTCATGTTTGAGATTGCGTCACATGGAAAGAATGAAGAAATTTTAATGGCGGTTCTTCCCTGTATGTTAAGTTACAGCTATATATTCCGCAAACTGGCGTCTGTCCCCACAAGCAGAGAATCAAGATATTGGGACTTTATCAAAGATTATGCCGATGAACAATATGCAGAAAGCTGCAAAGAATGGTCTGCTTTTGCAGAGCATAAATGTGCTGGGTTATCAGAAGCAAATAAAAAGTATCTGGCTGATATTTTTGAGAAAGCAAGTTTGTTAGAACTTGCTTTTTGGAAGATGGCCTATCGGAACGAGAGAATGGAGGAAAATGCAAAATGAAAAAAGTATTGTCCATTGCCGGATCAGATTGCAGCGGAGGTGCAGGTATTCAGGCTGATTTGAAAACTTTTTCTGCTCACGGCGTATTTGGAATGAGTGTTATTGTTTCTGTTGTTGCAGAGAACACCAGCCGCGTTATCGACATCCAAGATATTACCCCGGATATGATTGAAAAACAGATTGACGCCGTATTTGAAGATATTGAAGTGGACGCAGTAAAAATCGGTATGCTTTCTACACCAGAATGTATGAAAGCGGTGGCAAAGAAACTATTACAATATAAGCCCCAAAATGTTGTAATCGACCCGGTTATGTATGCCAAAAATGGCTGCCCATTGATGAATCCTACGGCGGTTTCCACCTTGATAGACACAGTAATTCCACTTGCCGATGTACTTACTCCGAATATTCCAGAGGCAGAGAAAATAGCGGATATGCAGATTTCCACAGTTTCAGATATGGAGGCTGCCGCAAGAAAAATATATGCCATGGGTTGTAAGGCGATTGTTGTCAAGGGTGGACATCATATAGGAAATGCTGTTGATGTCCTATTTGATGGAGAAAATTTCTACCATTTTGAAACATCCCGCATTGATACGAAAAATACTCATGGGACAGGCTGTACCTTTTCTTCTGCAATCGCTTCCCAGCTTGCAAAGGGAAAAAGTGTTCCGCTTGCAGTCGAATCTGCAAAGGCATATGTCACAATGGCAATCGAACACTCTCTTGCGATTGGGAAAGGCTGTGGCCCGACGCACCATTTCTACGAATTGTATCAGCATGGTTTATCTAAAGAATAGGCAGGTGCAAAATGAACTTTGATTATACACTTTATCTTGTTACTGATCGTCAACTAATGAGCTGCGATAGCCTGACAGAAGCGGTGGAACAGGCAATTTTAGGAGGCTGCACAATGATACAACTCCGAGAAAAAGAATTGTCCTCATTAGAATTTTACAATCAGGCTGTTGCCGTGAAACAGGTTACGGATAAATACCATATTCCCCTTATCATAAACGACCGGATAGATATTGCAATGGCTGTGCAGGCTACGGGGGTACATATTGGACAGCATGATTTACCTGCGGCTGCCGTCCGCAAAGTAATTGGGGAAAATATGCTGTTGGGAGTATCCGCATCTTCCATTGCAGAAGCAATACAGGCACAACAGGATGGTGCAGATTATTTGGGAGTTGGCGCAATGTTCCCTACTGGAACTAAAACCGACGCTGATTCTGTATCAATGGAAGAATTACAGAAAATCCGCGCAGCCGTTTCTTTGCCGATAGTTGTTATTGGCGGTATCAATAAGGGAAATGCAGGGCGTTTCAAGCCCATGGGAATTGACGGGCTGGCTGTTGTATCTGCCATCATAGCGCAGTCTGATATAAAAGCTGCTGCTGCGGAACTGAAAGATTTATTTTGCGGAAAGGAAAAGAAAAATGGATTTTAATGCGGCAATCTTTGATTTAGATGGAACAATTCTGGATTCAATGGATGTATGGGAGCATATAGATATTCAGTTTTTGAAAAAGAGAAATCTTCCCGTCCCGGAAAATTATGTAACTGAAATATGTGCAAGGAGTTTTGAGGAAGCCGCACAATATACCATTGATCTTTTTGGATTGCAGGAAACGGTAGAGGGAATTATTGAGGAATGGAATAATATGGCGGTCGAGGAATACAGCAACCATGTCGGTCTGCTGCCCCATGCCCTTGATTATCTTCTGCGCTTAAAAGAACATGGAATAAAACTTGCAGTTGCTACGGGGTTGCCGGAAAAGCTCTATATGCCATGCTTAAAGAACAATTCTATTTTAGAATTATTTGACGCTCTATGTTCAACAGATGAGGTTCAGCGGGGAAAAGAATATTCGGATGTCTTTGAATTGGCTGCAAAAAAATTAGAGGTCGCACCTGAACACTGCATTGTGTTTGATGATGTGCTTCCAGCAATTAAAAGCGCAAAGGCAGCCCGTATGTTAGCAGGTGGGATTTATGATAAGTATTCCGCAGATCAGCGTGCAGAGATAGAAAGGATTGCTGATATTTACTTACTTGATTTTCGGCAAGCACCGATCCCACACAAAGAGGCATGAAAATGGAAAAATGGGATTTATATAATGCAAAACGGGAAAAGTCTGGAATAACAGTGTGCCGTGGAGAAATCATACCCAAAGGGCTGTATCATTTATCTGTGAGTGCATGGATCGTCAATCAGCAGGGGCAGTATCTTTTATCACAGCGGCATCCGAAAAAGCAATACCCTCTTTATTGGGAATGTACGGGTGGTTCTGTACTTTCCGGGGAAACCAGCTTGCAAGGAGCAATCCGAGAGGTAAAAGAAGAATTAGGAATACTGCTTACTCCCGGAAGTGAAAAATTGATTTATCAGACCAGACGGGAAAATGTGCAGGATTTTTACGATGTTTGGCTGTTTCATAGGGATATAAAGATTGAAGAAATGCGTTTACAGGAAACAGAAGTTGTAGATGTTCAATGGGTAAGTTCAGATAAGTTATTTGAGATGTTTCGCCTGAAACAACTGCATCCCCTGATTACCTATGTAGATCAGTTAATAGGCTGAAAAAACGCCGGGCGTGGAGGCTATCAAAGCCTCTGCGTCCGGCGCTTCTTTTTTGTCCATTTTCCCGCATTTAGAACCCTGTTTTGAGGGGAACAGGATAACTTTATCCACCTGCCTGCCGACCATGCGGAAAAACCCTTGATTTCCGTGGACTTTTACCGCCCTAAATGCGTAGACAGGAGGTATCTTTTCCGCTGGCGTTCCGCCTCTTTCTTCCGGCGCACCTGCACCGCGCAATCCGGGCAGTATTTAGCCCGGTTGGAGTTGGGCGTAAACGCCGCCCCGCAGACGGCGCAGCGTTTGATCTCGTCCCGGCCTTTGGTGATCTCGGCACACAGGGCCGCGTCCAGCGGCAGGACGGCCACCTTGAACCACCGGCACAGCAGCGAATAGGAAATACTCTGCACACAGACACATTCCTCCCCATCGTCCAGCAGGAGGCAGTTTCCGTTACAGTAGTTGCAGCACTCATGGGTGAGCCTGCGGGCCTTGCGGTATTGGGGGTAACTCATTCTCGGTATGTTCATCGTTCCTGCGTATGCTCCTTTCCCGGCGCTGTCCGCAAAATGCTGTCTACATTCTGTTTGACAATGCCGTATTCTTTCAATTTCTGTTTCGCTTCGCTGTACTGTGCGGACAGCCGTTCCCGTTCTGCGTCCAGCTTTTTATACTCGGTTTTGAGGGCGTACAGGTTGGGGAGCTTTGTGACCCCGGCCTCTTTGAGCGCCTTTGCCGCCGCCTCATACAAGATCAGTTGGCTTTCATGCTGCCGCCGGAACGCGGCCTTGTCTTTGGCGTTTCGCAGTTCCAGCGCCACAGGCCGGAGCTGCTTGTAGGCGGAGAGGTTTTTTATCAGCAGCGCCATATCCCAAAGACGGCGTTCCGCGTCTTTCAGGGCGGAGGCCGCCGCGTCGTTTGCCGCGCTGATCTCGGCCAGCCTGCTTTCCAAGCCCTCGTAGCTGTCGATCTGGTGTTCTGTGATGAAGTTTAAGGAATTGGCGGCCTGCTTCAAGTTGTGCAGCTTCGCCCACCGCGCATAGCCCGCCGACTGCTGGGCCTTGATACTGTCCTCCAAGGCGATCCGCAGGGAGATTTCCCCGGCGCTTCTTCTGCGCGGCCCCCGGTCGATGGCAATACCCTTGATCCGCTGGGCGATCCGTTCCTCGGTGTAATCCTCCCCCAAGGTCTTGCAGCGGGTGAAGCGTTCCTGTCCGGGGGCGCGGAATGAAATAAACTTGCCCCGTTTGACTTCATAGCCCTGCGCCTCCATGAACCGCAAAAAGCCGTCAAAGTCTTTGGCCTGCGGAATGGCCGCGTCGATAGCGATTTTCAGTTTTGCTTTCCAACTCTTACCCTTTTTCTGTGCGTCCCACTCGGCGTAGGTCTTACCCTTGTCCTTGCCGGGCTTTACCACAGACAGGCCGTGTTCCTTGCACAGCCGGTCACTGGTTCGCCGGATAAAGGCGTAGCTTTGGCGGTTGGAAATGTACTTGCGCTGGTTCGCCATATCCACGGCGCAGAAAATGATGTGGTTATGCAGGTGGCCCTTGTCAATGTGGGTGGTAATCACATAGGGGTATTTGCCTTGCAGCACTTCATCGGCAAGCTGCCGCCCGATCTCGTGGGCCTGCTCCGCCGTGGTTTCTCCCGGTTCAAAGGCTTGTATCAGGTGGTGGGCCAGATTATTGCCCTTTTGGTACGCCTGATCTAACAGCATTTGAAATTCAATATCCGCCGTTTCATAGGAACAGCCATAGGAAGAAACGAACAGCTTTTCATCGGTCTTGTCCGGGTTCTCGATGTAGTCCAGCGCCTTTTTCAGCGTTGACTTGATAGGATGGATCTTTGTAACTGCCATATCTGTGCCAGCGCCCCCTTGATGTCCTCCAAGTCCTGCGCGTACACAGTCCCGGTACTGTTGATACGCCTTGCAATCTGGTTGATGTTGACGCCGATCTTTTGCAGCTCTGCGGTCTGCGCCCGGACAGGGCCGGTGTCGATATGGACGATATAGCCGTCAATCAGCATTTTCCGGGCGTAGGCAGAAAAGTTCTTTGTGCCAAGCTGGGCCATCTTCTGCTGGATCAGCGCCCGTTCCTCCGGCGTCACCGGGACGCGCAGCACAAACTTCCGTTTTCGGTTTGCCACTTTCTCACCTCCATTCATTCAGGGGTTTGGGGACTTCCCCAAGATACAAACGGGAAGCCGTTTGCCGGGAGTGTGGCTACACTCCCTATGCTTGCTGTCTTTGTTCTTCTTCCCCTAAAAAGCGTTCTGCCCCCAAGGAAATACCCGCAAAATCCCGGTTTTTCCGAAAACCGCAAAAAAAAGAGAGGGCGCAGCCTTGCGTCCTCCCAAAAACAAAACAGAGGGTTGTCATGCACCCTCCGTTTCGTCATTCTTCTGTTGAATTTGAATGGCCCCGTCAATCGCACCCTCGATGATCGGCAGAAATTCCTCCGGGCAGAGTTTCAGCTTGTGGCTGACCCGCTGCCGCTGTGCGCTTTCCTCCCGCATGATCTCCGGGTTAAAATACCGTTCCACGGGAAGCCCGCAGATTTTGATAAGCTGTATGATAACCGGCAGGCTGGGAATCGTGCCGTCATTTTCGATGTTGGCAAGATAGCGCCAGTCGATATTGACCTGTTCCGCCAGCGTCTTACGCGATAACTGCTTGACTTTCCGCGCCTCTTTTACATCCGCGCCGAAAGTTTCAAAGCCGGGACAATCTTTGATATTTGCCATATAGCACCACCCATCTACATTGTATATTTCATATTTTCTCAATGGAATGTTGCTATATGCAGGAAGATTAAACTTTATAATTCATATTTTGTGCCTTGTACGGAAAAGCGGGCTATCCTATAATAAAGAAAAAGCACTTTTTTGAAAAAATCCGTCCGCTGTAACATTTCGCGGACATTTGGGGTTTACAATGGCCTTATCAAATATGGAGGTGATACAACTATGACATGGCCTTTTGAGAATGACACCAGCGCCATTGTAAAAAAATTAGCAGATCGAAGCATGAAAGCGGATAAAAGACGCAATGCGTTTATTATCATAACGATTGCTTTTGCAGTTAGTTTGATGATGGTATTAGCACTATATAATCTCGGAACAGACCGTGAAAATAGGCTTTATCTGCAAGGACGCTACCAGAGCAGTTTTATTAACAGTACCAGTACCGTCTTTGAAAAACTGGAACATAACAACCAGATTGAATCAGGCGGCAAAGAGGCTGCAATGGGAACGAGCCGTATCAATGACTACACTTTGGATGTGTATTACAGAGATCAAAATGCACTTGAACTAAAAGGCGTTACCGACTTACTGGGAAAAATGCCGGAGGCAGAAAATGAAATCATTGTGGAACAGTCCTATTTGGAGCATTTAGGGCTTCCGGTTCAACTGGATCAGACCGTTACACTGGATATGCCTTTTGGAGA
>ERZ839767.5087-NODE-5087-length-12299-cov-18.648808_pt1 | contig 12299 bp, 10 predicted proteins | sample MGYA00519879_ERZ839767 | MGnify/ENA primary metagenome ERZ839767 (study PRJEB31850, sample SAMEA3708852) | human gut metagenome | biome: human gut; feature: human-associated habitat; material: faeces | place: China | collected 2014 ...
CGTTCTGGTCGAACAGCTTGAAGCTGTTGGTCAGGGTCAGGAAGGTGCAGATGGTCACGCTGGGCATGACCATGGGGATCTTGATCTTGAACAGGATCTCGCGGTCGTTTGCACCGTCGATCTTAGCGGCCTCGATCAGGTCGCCGGGCACGCTCTGCAGGCCGGCCACATAGATGATCATCATGTAGCCGATCTGCTGCCAGCACATCAGGATGACCAGACCGACAAAACCGGCCTTGGCATCCAGAGCCAGCAGAGGCTTCTGCAGGTTGGCCAGCACGCCGTTGAGCAGGATCTGCCAGATGTAGCCCAGCAGGATGCCGCCGATCAGGTTGGGCATAAAGAACACGGTACGGAAGATGTTGGTGCCCTTGATGCCGCGGGTCAGCACCAGCGCAATGGCAAAGGCGCACACATTGATGAGCACGGTGCTCACCACGGTAAAGGCTGCCGTAAAGCCGAAAGCGTGCAGGAAGGTGGAATCCTGAAATACCGAGAGGTAGTTCTGGATGCCCACAAAGGTGGTCTTGGAAACGGTAGTGAACCGCTGGAAGGACAGGTAAACGCCCCAGATAAAGGGCCAGATGAAGCCGATGATAAAGGCGACCAGAGTAGGAAGCACAAATATCGGCCAGTATTTACTAATGGCTTTTTGCATGATATACCTCCTGAGGGAGCTGTCTGATAAAAAGGAAAGGAGGCGGGCGAACTTCTCGCCCGCCTCCCTTTTTAATTCCTAGGGAGATCTCCGGTCAAAGGCTTAGCCGTTGGCCAGCTTGTACTCCTTGGCCCAGCCATCCACAAATGCGGTGACAACGTCGTCCCACTTGCCGGTGCCTGCTGCGTATGCAGTCAGAGCGCTGCCCACGCCGTTCTTCCACTCCTCGGAAGGCATGGTGGAGAAGCACCAGTCAACACTGGTCTTGCCAGCTGCAACGTAGTCGTTTGCAATGGCGATCAGGGGGTTGGTGGAATCCTTTGCAGCCTTGAAGGGGATGACAAAGCCCATATCATCAGCCATTGCGCTGGTGCCGGTCTCGGAGGTGACACACCAGTACAGGAAGTCCAGAGTGGCCTGAATGTCCTCGTCAGAAGAGGTATTGTTCACGCACCAGAAGTTCTCGGAACCGGTGCACAGGCCCTGGTTCTCCTCGCCCTCAGCGCCGATGTAGATGGGCAGCATACCCAGGTTGTCGTCGCCCAGATCCTTCACGTCGCTGTAAGCCCAGGTGCCGTTCTGATAGAAGACAGCCTTTTTACCAACAAACTCTGCCACGGCATCGTTGCCGGTCTTGGAAGCCAGCAGCGTGGGATCGCAGGTGGAATCGGTGATGTACAGATCCCAGATCTGCTTGTAGTTGTCGAGGTAGGTGCCCTTGATAGCGTCGGTGGAGCTGATGCCGTCTGCCTTGTACTCGTAGTAGATGGGCAGGTTTGCCAGATGAGTCTTGAAACGCCAGTCAGAAGAGGCATCCATGCCGGCGGAAGTGAAAGCACCATCCACGCCCAGCTCAGCCTTGCGTGCCTGGATATCATCGGCGACCTTCTTCAGATCGTCAAAGCCCTTGATGTCGTCCTGGGTGTAACCGGCGGCAGTCAGCAGCTCCTTGTTGTAGATGATGCCGTAGGTCTCAATGACGTATGCAATGCTGGTGACAGCGTCGCCGTCCTTCAGAGCGAAGGAGTCGCTGGTCAGCTCGCCGTACAGCTTGCTGCCGGACAGATCGTAGCAGTAATCCTTCCAGTTGGCCAGACCCACAGGACCGTTGACCTGGAACAGGGTAGGTGCCTCACTCTTCTCCATCTCGCTCATCAGGGTGGTCTCGTACTGGCCGGAAGCAGCGGTCACAACGGTCACAGGCACACCGGTCTCCTTGGTGTACGCAGCAGCCAGGTCCTGCCAAGCCTGATCCTGCTCAGGCTTGAAGTTCAGGTAGTAGACCTTGCCGTCAGCCTTTGCAGCGGTCTCAGAACCGGCAGCAGAGCTGGCAGTGGAGGAAGCAGTGGAGCTGGACGAACCACCACAGGCGGCCAGGCCCAGAGCAGCGGTAGAAGCGCCTGCGACCTTCAGAAAGTTACGACGAGAGATCATCTTTTTCATAGTAGTACTCCTTCTTCTTTTGGTTAATATCTGCCACCGTCCACAGCATGAGGACGGAAGTTAGACTGAATCGTTCCGGCGGCAGGGGCAAACGCTTTCACCCTGCTGCAATTCCGGCTGGAGCGTGACGGTCTGGGCCGGGGCTCCGTGTTCGATCTGCCGCACCAGCAGCTCGATGCTCTGCAGTGCAATCTGTTCACTGGGCTGGACGATGGTGGTCATCACCGGCACGCAGTAGCGGGACATCGTGATGCCATCAAAGCCGATCACTGAGACATCCTCCGGCACCCGCAACCCTGCGCTTACCAGCGCCCGGATGGCACCAAAGGCGATCACATCGCTCATGGCAAACAAGGCAGTGAATTCGGCCCGGCGGGCCAGCAGACTGTTCATGGCGTGGTAGGCGGACTCGAAATCGTAGTTGGACAGGCCATAGAGCTTATCGTCAAGGACAAGCCCTGCGTCCTCCATGGCATCCTGCGCACCCAAACGGCGCATCCGGCTGGGAAAGCTGGTGGCCGGGCCGCCCAGCACCGCGATCTTGCGGTGACCCTGTGCGATGAGATGGGAGACTGCCGCTTTTGCTGCGGCCCGGTCATCCACACCCACCATCGAGAGGTTGGGGAAGTCCAATTCATTGGAAACCAGCGTGGCCAGCACGGAGGGAACGGAAATGTTTGCAAAGCCGTTCTGGAAGTTCGTGACACTGCCGCCCAGAAAGATCATGCCCTTGGGCTTGATCTCCCGCAGGATCTTCTCGGCAGCATCGATCTCGTTGGCGTTCTCGTCCAGGTAGGAGACGATGCCGTTGTACCCATACAGGGTAGCGGCCCGCTGCAGCTGAACGAGGAAGTCGGAGAAGAAGATGTTCCGGGTCCCCTTGACCACGAACACCAGGCTGCGGGATTGCTGAATCTTCAGCTGCCGCGCGTTGGTGTTGGGGGTGAAGCCTGCCTCCCGCATGACCTTGAGCACATGCTCCTTGGTCTCGGGCCGGACATCCGGCCGATCATTGATGACGCGCGAAATGGTGCTGACAGAACAGCCGCTGATGCGGGCAATGTCCTTGATCGTCATATCGCGTGCCCTCGCTTTCGGTTGGATTTTCGGGAACGGTGTCGGGAACGTTTCCAGTGGCTATAGTATGGCACAGTTTGTGCAAAAAATCAATCATGTGGAAGTAATTTCGTAAAAGGTGTACAAAGAATCAACTTGCATTTGTGCAGATTGATCTGCCAACACATCAAAACACCGGTTGGTTTCAGGAATTCCCGGTAACATTTCTGGAAATACCGGAAAAACCGTACCGGTTTGTAACTTTTTGACCGGGTGATGCAATTTTATGGATGAGAGAGATCTGCCCGGAAACTGCGGGAACGGTTCCATAAGATGTTCCCAGAATGCGGCAAAAAGAAACAGGCAGACTACTGAGTGCCGGGAGCACTGCACAAACGAAAGACGCGGCAAAAAAGCGCTTTCACCTTGTCATCGGTGAAAGCGCTTTGCTGATTGCTGATTATTTTGAATGGGTTGATAAAGTTCTGATTAGTCGCTGACGTAGGGCATCAGAGCAACGTGACGAGCACGCTTGATGGCAGTGGTCAGTGCGCGCTGATGATAAGCGCAGGTGCCGGTCACACGGCGGGGAATGATCTTAGCACGCTCAGAGACGTACTTACGCAGACGGGGCACGTCCTTGTAATCGATGGTGTCGATGCGATCGACACAGAAGCTGCAAACCTTCTTGCGGCCGCGACGCATGGGGCGTGCGGGGCGAGAGCCTTCGGTTCTTTCAAAAGCCATTGCTTATTACCTCCTATAAGAATTGAACGGTCAGACCGTTACGGAATCAGAACGGCAGGTCATCACTGTCATCAATGACAGCAAAATCATCTGCACTGCCGGCGGAATAGCTGGGAGCTGCCTCCACAGCAGCCGGACGGGCAGGGGCTGCGTTCTGGTAGGCGGGAGCAGAATTCTGATAATTTGCTCCACCGCCCTGATTGCTGCTCTTGGGGCCTGCAAAGCTGATGTTGTTGGCTACGACTTCCACAGCCGTGCGATTGTTGCCGTTCTTATCCTGATACTGGCGGGTCTGAAGAGAGCCTTCGATGGCGATCAGACTGCCTTTCTGGAAATACTTAGAAACAAACTCGGCCTGAGAACGCCAGGCAACGATATCAATGAAGTCAGCCTGACGCTGCTCACCCTGACGCACGAAATTGCGGTCGCAGGCAATGCGGAAGCTGCACACATTGGTGCCCTGGGGCGTGGTGCGGAGTTCAGGATCCGCCACAAGACGGCCCATGATAGCAACAACATTCAACATTTTACGGTCTCCCTTTCTGTCACGAAAAGATTACTCCTCGTGGGCAACGATCAGGCTGCGCATAACACCTTCAGTGATCTTGTACACACGGTCCAGCTCAGCGGGGAAGCTGGGCTCGCTGGTGAAGTTGATCACAGTGTAAACGCCTTCCTCCTCGTCGTTGATGGGGTAGGCCAGACGGCGCTTGCCCCACTCGTCGATGGAATCGATCGTACCGTTGTTCTCGATCAGGGTCTTGAACTTACCAACCAGAGCGGCGGTAGCCTCCTCGTCGAGAGCGGCGCTGGTAATCAGCATGGTTTCGTACTTTGCCATTTTGTAGCACCTCCTTTTGGACTTAAGGGCCTCAAGGTTATGAGGCCAAGGGTACACACGACATGCGGCATCGCCTGCCGTGTGCGGCGTGTCTGTTCAGACAGCAATTTATTATAGCAAGTCCGTGCTATTTTGTCAAGCCCTGCGGGCCAAAAATCCGCACAAAAATTTGTACTGAAGCTTTGGTGAACTTTGTCTGTTTTTTTAACGAGAAAAATTGAGAATCATTTTGATTTTGGCAATGAGCGGCGATATAATAAAGAAATAGGATGGCGGGCGCGGCCGGCCGCCCTGTATAAAGAAATAGAACGGAGGAAGACAAATTTATGTATTCTGTTTTTCGGAACCTTGCCATCATCATCCTCAGTGCCAAGTTCTTCGGGCTGGTGGCCCGCAAGTTCAAGGCACCGCAGGTGGTGGGCGAGATCGTTGCGGGCCTGATCATTGGGCCCTGCCTGCTGAACCTTGTGCATATCAGCGATACCATTTCTATCTTTGCAGAGATCGGCGTGGTGCTGCTGATGTTCTCCACGGGCCTTGGCACCAATCTGAAGGAGCTGATCAAAGCAGGCCCCATCGCAACACTGATCGCCTGTGTGGGCGTGGCGGTGCCGCTGGCAGGGGGCACGCTCCTTTATAGTCTGTTCTACGGCTTCTCGGCGTTGGGCAGCCAGGAGTTCTACCGTGCTCTCTTCATCGGTACCATTATGACCGCCACCAGCGTGTCCATCACCGTGGCCACCCTGCAGGAGATGGGCCATCTGAAGAGCTTCCTTGGCACCACCATCGTCAGCGCCGCTGTCATCGATGATGTCATCGGCATCGTGGTGCTGACCTGTGTGCTGGGAGCAAGCTCCGGTACCGGCACGGGGCTGGGCAAGGTGCTGATGAACACCGTGCTGTTCTTCGCCACCGCCATCGGCGTGGGCCTCATTGCCCATTACGCCATGAAGTGGCTGGACAAGCGCAACCCCCACACCCAGCGCATCACCATCGTCAGTATGGCATTCTGCTTTGCCATGGCCTACATTGCTGAGGCTTACTTCGGCATTGCAGACATCACCGGTGCCTACATCGCAGGCATCGTCCTGTGCACTCTGGAGGATGCCCCCTATGTGGAGCGCCGGGTGGACATCAGCAACTATGTGCTGTTTGCTCCCATCTTCTTTGCCAGCATCGGTCTGAAAACTGATATCAGCGGCCTGACCCCGGAGATCCTGCTGTTCAGCGTGTGCTTCGTGGTGGTGGCCCTGATCACCAAGATCATCGGCTGCGGGCTGGCGGCCAAGGTCTGCAGGTTCAGCTGGGGTGATTCCCTCAAGGTGGGTGTTGGCATGATGACCCGCGGCGAGGTGGCCCTGATCGTGGCCCAGAAGGGCCTGGACATCGGCGTGGTGGATTCCGTCTACTTCACCGCCGTCATCCTGCTCATCGTCGTGTCCAGTGTGGCCACTCCGCTGGTCCTGAAAGCGCTGTTTACTAAAATGCCTGTGCAGCCGCATCCCAGTCAGGCAAAGCAGTAAGGGAGCTCTGCCAGAACCCTTTTGATATTTTCCAAAACGACAGCAGCACCTCACCAGAAATGGCGGGGTGCTGCTGCTTTATGGGGAGAAACGGGGCGAAAAGTTTTCGCAAACGGTGCAAAACGGGCTGAAAAGCGGGGCCCTTTTGTGAATAGTGCTAAAGAAATGGCGAAATCCTTGTAAAAAATAACAGCAGGTGGTATAATTTACCTGTAAAACGAAAATGATTGGCTCAAAAGAAACAAACTTGGAGGGATTTACATGAAAACTGTAGCGCAGACCGTGATCGAGGCAGATCGCTTCTATACCATCGCTGCCAAGGGCGGCAGTGTCATTCAGGCCGTGGAGAAGGCCACCAACGGCGGCGATATCCGCCTGGGCAAGTACGAGCACAAGCCCGAGCAGGAGTGGGCCTTTGTGCGCGAGGGTGACGGTGTGTATCGCATCCGCAACCGCGCATCCGGCAAGCTGATCGACCTGATGATGACCGGCACCGCCAACGGCACCTGGCTGCACCTGTGGGAGGATGTGGGCGGCACCTCCCAGATGTGGGCCGTGGAGCCCACCCCCGCCGGCACCGTCCGTCTGCGCTCTTCTTGGGCCAGCGGCAAGTGCATCGATACCGTGGGCATGGGTGCCAACGATGGTGCCATCCTGCAGATCTGGCAAGAGGCCGCAGGCGATGACCAGCTGTGGACCATTTCCGAGGTGAAGGATCGTGCAAAGCGTGCCCCTGCCAAGAAGGCAGAAGAGGCTGCACCTGTGGTCGAGAGCGCTCCTGCAGAGGAGGCAAAGCCGGAGGTCAAGGAAGAGCCCGTTGTGGAGGAAAAGCCCGTGGAGAAGCCCGCTGAGCCTGTTAAGGCCGAAGAGGTGAAGGCGGAGCCTGTCAAGGCCGCTGCTCCCGCTGCCAAGGCTCCCGCAAAGAAGCCCGCCGCCAAAAAGACCAGCCGCGCCGCCCGCAAAAAGGCCGCTGCCGCTAAAAAGTAAGTAATACAAGCAAAAGCAGCTGCATTCCGTAAAAACACGGAGTGCAGCTGCTTTTTTGTTGCGATCTTACAGGGCTCCCCTGCGAGGAGAACTGGAACGAAACGCCTAAGAGGGTCAGACGTGCATCATGCCGCGCTGTGCATGGATGCGGAATTTGAGTGCGGCGGCGATAAAGCCCTTGAACAGGGGATGAGCGCGGTTGGGGCGGCTCTTGAACTCCGGGTGGAACTGTGCGCCCAGATGGAAGTCGCGGTCGGGCAGCTCCACGGTCTCCACCAGACGGCCGTCAGGGCTGGTGCCGGAAATGACCAGCCCGGCATCCTCCATCTCCTGACGGAACTCGTTGTTGAACTCGTAGCGGTGGCGGTGACGCTCCCAGATCTCAGCCTCGCCGTAGCACTCGGCCATCTTGGTGCCGGGCTTGACGGTGCAGGGGTACTTGCCCAGACGCATGGTGCCGCCCTTGGGGATGTTGCCCTGCTGGTCGGCCATCAGGGCAATGACATTGTGGGCACCATCGGGGGTGAACTCGCTGGAATTGGCATCGGCATAGCCCAGCACGCCGCGTGCGAACTCCATCACCATGATCTGCATTCCCAGGCAGATGCCAAAGTAGGGGATCTGGTTCTCACGGGCATACTGTGCGGCCTGGATCATGCCCTCGATGCCGCGGTCACCAAAGCCGCCGGGCACGATGATGCCGTCCACGTCAGCAAACACTTCTTTGCAGGCATCCTGATCGATCAGATCCTCGCTCTCCACCCACTTGATGTCTACCTGACTGTCGTTCTCAAAACCGGCGTGGTACAGGCTCTCCATCACGGAAAGATAAGCGTCGTGCAGCTTGACGTACTTGCCCACCAGCGCAATGGTGCAGGTCTTGCTGCGGGTGGCAATGCGGGAGACCACCTGCTTCCACTCGGTCAGGTCGGCGGGGGGAACATCCAGATGCAGCTGCTGCACCACCACATCGTCCAGACCGTTGGTGTGCAGCATCAGCGGGCACTGGTAAAGGCTCGGCATGGTCAGGTTCTCAATGACGCACTCCGGCTTGACATTGCAGAAGGTGCTGATCTTGCGGCGGATATCGCTGCCCACGCTGCCGTCTGCGCGCAGAATGATGATATCGGGGCTTACGCCCATGCCCTGCAGCTCCTTGACCGAGTGCTGCGCGGGCTTGGATTTGTATTCGTCCGAGCCGGAGATGTAGGGCACCAGCACCACATGGATGAAGCAGCAGTTCTCACGTCCCTGCTCCAGACCCACCTGACGGATGGCCTCAAGGAAGGGCTGGCTCTCGATATCGCCGGTGGTGCCGCCGATCTCGGTAATGACCACATCGGCTTCGGTAGAGGAGGCCAGATTGTAGATGTAGCTCTTGATCTCGTTGGTGATGTGAGGGATGATCTGCACCGTCTGTCCCAGATAAGCGCCCTGACGCTCCTTGTTCAGCACGTTCCAGTACACCTTGCCGGTGGTCAGGTTGGAGTACTTGTTCAGATTTTCGTCGATAAAACGCTCGTAGTGTCCTAGATCCAGATCGGTCTCGGTGCCGTCATCGGTCACGAACACCTCGCCGTGCTGCAGCGGGCTCATGGTGCCCGGGTCCACGTTCACATAGGGGTCCAGCTTCTGGCTGGCCACCTTCAGGCCGCGGCACTTCAAAAGCCGTCCCAGAGATGCAGCAGTAATGCCCTTGCCCAGACCGGAGACCACGCCGCCGGTCACAAAAATAAATTTTGCCATAAAAATATACCTTCCTTTGTTGTAGAATAAAACTCTCCCATAAAAGGCCCGCTCTCGGCGCACCCCTTTCCCTGCGGGTGCGTGGCGAAGCCCTATGTCTCATTCGTTTCTGTCAGCGTACTCTTCCAGCACCTCCTGCGCCACCTCGGCGCGGTCGCGGCGGGTGTCCATAGCCTGTTTTTCAAGGTAGCGGTGCGCTTCGGCCTCGGTCATGTGGGCGTGCTCTACCAGACAGCACTTTGCCCGGCTGACCAGCCGCAGCTGCCCGATCTTGTCCTGCAGGCGGGCGTTCTCCTGCCGCAGACGCTGCAAGCGGTGGTTGCCGGCAGCTGCCATGTGCATGGCCTGCAAAAACAACGGGGTGGTGAAGGGCTTGCTCAGCAGCAGCACCCCCTGCTCGTTCAGAGGGGCAAGCAGCTGCTCGGCCTGTGCCGCCTTTACCAGAAAAACCACACCGGCATCGGTCTGCTCCACAGCGGTGATGCACAACTCGTGCCCGAACTCATCGGGCAGGGGAGCGTTGACCACGATCAACTCAAAATCAGATTCCGACATTCTGCGCCGTGCCTCGGCTCCGCTGGGAATGATCACCGGGCGGCTGTAACCCATCTCGGACAGCCGCGCGGCAATATACTCGTTGGAGTTGGCACCGGCGCTTACGATCAGTGCGCGTCCCATTTTCCGCACTCCTTTCTCCTGCGCAGGCAGGGATCAGATGGCGTTAAAATAGTAGACGCGCTCGTGCTCGGCCTGGTCAGGCGCACTCCGCAATGCGGCGCAGCGCTTGAGTTCCTCCGAGAAATAGCGTTTAGAAAGCCCCTCCGGCAGCACCTTGCGCAAAAACTCGCTCTCCTCGGCTACCTGCACCGCCTCCTCAAGGGTGGCGGGCAGGGTCTCAAGACCCAGTCCCTCGGCCTCGGCGGCATCGAACAGGTTGCGGTTCACCGGCGGCTGCAAGACCATGCGCTGCTCAATGCCGTCCAGTCCGGCAGCCAAAATCAGGCCAATGGCCAGATACGGGTTGCATGCGGGGTCCGGGCTGCGCAGCTCCATGCGGCAGCTGTCGCCCTTGACCATGGGGATGCGCACCAGCTGGCTGCGGTTCTGGCGGCTCCAGCTCACATAGCGGGGCGCTTCGTCACAGCCAAAGCGCTGGTAGCTGTTGGGCAGGGGATTGGTGAACACCGTCAGTTCCCGGCTGTGTGCCAGCACACCGGCCATAAAGCTGCCGGCAATGCTGTCCGGGGCAATATCGCCCTCAAACAGGTTTTTGCCGTCCATGTAAAGCGAGAGGTTGATGTGCAGCCCACTGCCGGCCTGCTGGGGCAGGGGCTTGGGCAGAAAGCTGGCGTGCAGGCCGTTGCGCATGGCAATGGCACGGACGATCTGTTTAAAGGTCATCACGTTGTCGGCGGTTTTCAGCGGCCCGGCGTAGCGGCAGTCGATCTCGTTCTGGCCGTTGCCGCTTTCGTGGTGGCTGTGCTGGGGTGCCATACCCATCTGCTCCATGGTCAGGCAGATATCCCGGCGCAGGTTTTCACCCGCATCCAGCGGCGCTACGTCAAAATATCCGCCGAAGTCGATGGGAATGCAGGTAGGGTGGCCACGGTCGTCCTTTTCAAACAGATAAAACTCGCACTCGGTACCCACGTTGCAGGTAAGTCCCAGCTTTTTAAATTTGCGGTTCATATCCCGCAAAAAGCCCCGGCAGTTGCCGCTAAAGGCTGCGCCGTCCGGCTTTTCCACATCGCAGAAGAACTGCATCACTCGGCCTTCGGTGGGACGCCACGGCAGGATGGTCACGGTGGAAAGATCCGGCCGCAGTACAAGGTCGCTTTCCTCAACGTGCATAAAGCCTGCAATGGAACTGCCGTCAAAGCACACGCCCTCTTCCAATGCCTTGGACAGGTTGCTGGCCAGCACGGCAATGTTCTTCTGGGTGCCAAAAATATCACAGAAGGCAAAGCGCACAAATTTGACGTTGTTGTCCTCCACGAAATCCAGAATATCCTGTTGGGTGGAATAGCTCATAAATAACCCCCTTACAAAAACTGCATTTCAAATAAAACGCCCAAAGGCCTGCCCTCAAAAAGGGAGCAGGTCTTTGGGCTGGTGTAAGAAATAGGAAAAGGAGAATGGCTAATTGATCCGGCAGCCGGCGGATGCTTATTTTTTTACGCTGTCAGGAGATTATCAGACGTAGTAAAGCATCTTGCTGTAGCTGGGCAGAGGCCAGTAATCCTCGCCACAGATGGTCTCGGCATCGTCGGCAGCGGCACGCAGGGCGTCCATCACCGGGAGAACGTTATCGTGGAAGGCAACAGCCTTCTCGCTCTCGGTGGGCAGTGCCTTGGCGGCATTCACGGCATCCTGCAGGGTGTCGATGGCATCGCTCATGGCATCGGCGTCAGAAGAAAGCTTTTCCAAAGTCTTGGTCTCGCTGCGCACGCTGATGTGCTCGCTGACAGCCAGCTTGGAGGCTGCGGTATTGGCAACCTCGCTCATGTAGGCGTTGATGGCGGGCAGCAGCTGCTTGCGAGCCATCTCCAGCATGGTCAGAGCCTCGATGTTGATGATCTTGGAGTAATGCTCCATCTCAACCTCGTAGCGGCTCTCCATCTCCACCTTGGTCAGCACGCCGAACTCTTCCATCAGCTGGATGTTCTTGGGCTCGACCAGTGCGGGCAGAGCAGCAGGGGTATTCTTCTTGTTGGGTAGGCCGCGCTTTGCTGCCTCGGCCTCCCACTCGGCGGTATAGCCGTTGCCGTTGAAGATGACGCGGCGATGGTCGCGGATGGTGCGCTTGATCAGAGCGATGGCTGCACTGGTAAAGTCCTCAGCGCCCTCCAGTTCGTCGGCGTAGCCCTTCAGTTCCTTGGCGACAGCAGTGTTCAGGATGGTGTTGCAGTCGCTCAGGTTCTCGGCAGAGCCGGGCATACGGAACTCGAACTTGTTGCCGGTGAAAGCGAAGGGAGAGGTACGGTTGCGGTCGGTGGTGTCCTTGCTGAACTTGGGCAGAACGTCCACGCCCAGATCCATCTTCATCTTGACGGGGCCGGCATAGGGAGAATCGGATGCGATCGCATCGATGACAGCTTCCAGCTCCTCGCCCACGAAGATAGAGATGATGGCCGGAGGTGCTTCGTTGGCGCCCAGACGGTGATCGTTGCCCGGGGTAGCCACAGAGGTGCGCAGCAGGTCGGCGTACTCATCCACAGCCTTGATGACAGCGGCCAGGAAGATCAGGAACTGCAGGTTCTCCATGGGGGTGTCGCCGGGGTCCAGCAGGTTCTCGTGG
>ERZ839767.5091-NODE-5091-length-12290-cov-11.817491_pt1 | contig 12290 bp, 10 predicted proteins | sample MGYA00519879_ERZ839767 | MGnify/ENA primary metagenome ERZ839767 (study PRJEB31850, sample SAMEA3708852) | human gut metagenome | biome: human gut; feature: human-associated habitat; material: faeces | place: China | collected 2014 ...
CTCGATTTTCACCTTGGAAAGATCAATCTGTACGCTTGGCGCGGACACGGTTGCAGCCTCTGCAGAACCATTTACCGCTGCTTTTTCGGCTTTGTTTTCAGCCCGCTTTGGTTCCAGGGTCTTCATTGTGGGAAACAGGATGACCTCCCGGATGGTGTCCGCGCCGGTGAGCAGCATGACGCAGCGGTCGATGCCCATGCCCATGCCGCCCGTGGGAGGCATACCGTATTCCATGGCGGTGAGGAAATCCTCGTCCAGCATTTCGGTCTCGTCATCGCCCCGCTCTCGCTGCTCCACCTGCTTTTCAAAGCGCTGGCGCTGGTCGATGGGGTCGTTCAGCTCGGAATAGGCGTTGGCCAGCTCGCTGTGGCAGATGAACAGCTCGAAGCGCTCCGTCAGCCGGGGATCGGCAGGGCTGCGCTTGGTCAGGGGGCTGACCTCCACAGGATACATGGTAATGAAGGTGGGCTGGATCAGCTTCTCCTCCACCTTCTGATCGAAGCAGGCATACAGGGCGTTGCCCCAGGTCTTTTCGGCGGCATCCGCCAGCTCCACGCCCACGGCCTTAGCCGCGGCCACGGCCTCGGCGTCATCGGTGATGGCACCGAAGTCCACGCCCACATACTCCTTGACGGCGTCCACCATGGTCAGCCGGCGCCAGCCGGGAGTCAGGTCGATCTGCTCGCCCATCCACTCCACCTGATAGCTGCCGTTGATCTCCTTGGCAGCGCCTGCCAGAATACCCTCGGCAATATCCATCATGGTGTGGAAGTCGGCGTAAGCCTGATACATCTCCACGGTGGTGAATTCGGGGTTGTGCTTGGGGTCCATGCCCTCGTTGCGGAAAATGCGGCCGATCTCATACACACGGTCCATGCCGCCCACGATGAGCCGCTTCAGCGGCAGCTCCGTGGCGATGCGCATGTACATATCAATGTCCAGCGTGTTGTGATGGGTGATGAAGGGCCGGGCGGCGGCGCCGCCGGCGATGGTGTTCAGGACGGGGGTCTCCACTTCCATGTAACCCATGTTGTCCAGATAGTTCCGCATGAACTTAATGAACTGAGAACGGATAACGAAGTTCTTCTTCACCTCGGGGTTCACCATCAGGTCCACATACCGCTGGCGGAACCGCAGCTCCTTGTCCTGAAGGCCATGGAACTTCTCCGGCAGGGGCAGGAGGGACTTGGACAGCAGGGTGATGTTATGCGCCCGGACGCTCATCTCGCCCCGCTGGGTGCGGAACGCCTCGCCCTCGACGCCCACGATGTCGCCGATGTCGAACTTCTTGAACTTCTTATAGACCTCTTCGTCCATCTCGTCCTGACGGGCGTAGAGCTGGATGCGGCCATCCCGGTCCTGCAAATCGCAGAAAGACACCTTACCCATGCCGCGCTTGCTCATGAGGCGGCCTGCCACCTTGACGGGCTTGCCCTCCATGGCGTCGAAGTTGTCCTTGATCTGCTGGGAGGTTGCATCCCAGTCAAAGCGGGTGATCACAAAGGGGTTCTGGCCCTCCGCCTGGAGATTCGTCAGCTTCTCCCGGCGAATACGGGTCTGCTCGGACAGGCTCAGCTCCGGCTGGGCCTGGGGATTCTTCTGTTCAGCCATGCTTCTTTCTCCTTAGCGTTCGATCTTCTTAACGGTGTAACGGATGTTGCCAAAGGGCGCTTCCACCACGACCTCCTGGCCCTCCTTGGCGCCCAGGAAGGCCTTGCCGAAGGGAGACTCCTCGGAGATGATACCGTGCATGGGATCGGACTCCTGAGAGCCGACGATCTTATAGCTGGCTTCCTTGCCATCGGCGCCCTGAACGGTGACGGTGCAGCCGATGGTGATGGTGTCAGACGCGGCGGACTCATCCACGATGACCACATGCTGTAGGATCACTTCCAGCTCGGCAATGCGGGAATAGAGCTTGCCCTGCTCGTTCTTTGCCTCATCATACTCGCTGTTTTCGCTGAGGTCGCCGAAGCCGCGGGCGATCTTGATCTGCTCCGCCACCTCGTCGGACCGGGTGGTCTTCAGATAATTCAGTTCCTGCTCCAGCTCGTCCTTGCGAGCTTGGCTCATTTTGTATTCTTTTTCCATTTCGGCTGTTCCTTTCATTATCCTGAAGTGTATAACACTCCTAATTTACCATGGTTTTATATTGTAATAGGTATCTTCCGGATTGTCAAGGGCAAAAGGCCCTGATTTCGGGAACAGCCCCCTTGTTTTCCGTTTCTCCCAGCCGCACGGACACCTGCCCCGGCCGCAGAGCGCCGGTCCGCCACAGGACCGACAGAAGCTGGCCCCGGTCAAGGTCCTCCGGCAGCCTTGCCTCCACCTCCGGCGGCAGCAGGAGCCAGGGCAGGGGCAGCGATTCGTCATACAGCGGCAAAAAGCCGCCGCCCTGCGCTTCCGTAGGGTCAAAGGCCATGTGGACAGACGCCGGCTCCCGCTCCGTCTCCGGGTTCAGCACGATGGACACGCCGTATTCCCGCCGCAGACGGCGGCACAGCTCCTCCCCGCCGAAGGGGACCTTCAATATGAGATACCGGTGACGCAGAGCCAACTCCGTCACCGTCCGCACCACCTCGCCGGAGAGGGCGTCCGCCGTGATCAGCACCCGCGCCCCGGCGGGGTTTTCCCCCCGGAACCGCAGCAGCTCTCCGCACCAGTCCGCAGCAATGGCCCGCCGAAGCGGCAGGGTCTCTACCGGGCGCAGCCCCTCCGGCAGAGCCTCCGCTGAGGCCCCGGCAGGCAGCACCACCTGCTCCACCCTCTGCCGCAGCAGCTTTTTTCCGGCGGTACGGAGCCTCCGCCGCTCCGTTAAGGGGTTCCTACGCCGGTCCTGAGCCATCCGGGCGCAGAGAAACCGGATATGCAGAACGCTGACCTCTTTTAACGTAACAGGACGGGTCCAATGCCCGCTTGGTTCCCAAAGCATCATTCCTACCATAACGATCAACCTCCTGCCCCATGGTATGGGACAGGAGGTCGATTCAGAACGGTTCGCCGTTCCTTACTTCTTTTTCAGTTCGCTGAGGATACAAAGCCCCATGGCCAGCACAGGCAGCAGTCCCCGCAGACACAGAAAGCCCTGCGGATCGCCTAAGCGGATATTGGCATCGGCAAACAGTCCCACAACCCACGCGGCCAGCGTGGCGTTGATCGCTTTCAGATACATTCGCACTTCCTCCTTTTATTTGCCCACTGAGGTGCCGGAGAGGGTGTAGCCCGTCAGATACCCCTTCTTCGGCGCCGCGCCGTGGCTCAGGGGATTGATCCGCACATTGTTTTCCACCACCTCAAAGTGGAGGTGGGGCCCAGTGGAGTGTCCGGTGGAGCCGGTGATGCCGATGGTCTGCCCCTGCTTGACGTAGGTTCCCACGCTGACCTTGATGCTGCTCATGTGAGCGTACAGGGTGGTGTTGCCCACGCCGTGAGAAATGACCACATAGTTGCCGTAGGAGCTGGACCGCTGGGCGATGATGACCGTGCCCGCCTTGGCAGCGTACACCGGGCTGGTGTAACCCACCCGGCCGATGTCGGTGCCCTTGTGGTTGGTGGAGCCAACGCCGCCGGGGGAATTACGCCCGCCTACGGTGGAGGTGATATACCGGCTGTCCACCGGCCAGATATAGCCGCCGGGGTTAGTGTTGTATTTCTTTCCCTCCGCCGCCATCTGTTCTTCCAGCTTCTTCTGCATTTGCTTGACCTGCTGCTCGATGCGGCGCTCCTCGGCCTCCAGCTCCTTCAGCGTGGCCTGATACTCGGCGGCGTTGTCGTCGATCTCCTTGACCAGCTTGTTGGCCTCGTCCCGCTGGACGCTGAGCTGCTTTTTCTGGGTCTCCAGTTCTGCTTTGGCGGCTTCCAGCGCCGCCTTATTGGCTTCCAGACCGGCTTTCTTCTCCGCAATCTCCGCCTGCAGGGTCTGAAGGTCCTGAATCACCCGCCGGTCATAGTCCATGACCTCGTTGATAAAGTCCAGACTGCCCAGCAGGTCGGAAAAGCTGTTGGCCTTGAACAGCACCGACCAATAGCTGATGGTGCCCCGCTCCTCCATTTCCCGGACCCGCTTGCAGAACAGCTCGTATTGAGCCTCCTCCCGCTGCTGGGCGTCCGCCAGTTCGGTTTCCGCCTGAGAAATAAGGGCGTTGTAATCGGAGATCTGAGCCTCCGTATTGCTGATCTTGGCGTTGGTGTTGGCAATCTGGTCATCCAGAAGGGTCTTTTTCTGCACCGCCGCCGCCTTGTCGTTCTTCAGACTGTTGAGCTTGCTCTGGATCTCCTTTTGCTTTTTATCCAAGCTGGCGGCGTTCCCCTTCAGGGCGTCGATATCCGCCTGGGTGACCTTGGCGGCCATAGCCGGGGCCACATTCACCGACAGGCACAGCACCGCGCAGAGCAGCGCGGCGCAGATGCGGACATAGTGCTTGCTTTTCTTCATGTCCACCCTCCTTTACACCTGAAGGAACCGCCGGATGGCGGAAAGGCTGCCGCCTACGCCAATGAGGATGCCGGCCCCCAGAAATACGCCGCCCACCGGCTTCCAGAGCTGCTGGAAGGGCACGATGGAAAGGAGCTGTAAGGTGTCATTGTTGGCAACGCCCTGCGCAATGGCTTCATACAAGCCCCATTGCAGCAAAAAGGCAAGGATCGCGCCGGTGAGCCCCAGCATGAAGCCCTCATACACAAAGGGCCAGCGGATAAAGCCGTTGGTCGCGCCCACCATTTTCATAATGGCGATCTCATCCCGCCGGTCAAAGGTGGTGAGCTTGATGGTGTTGGAAATAATGAACATGGACACCACAAACAGCACTGCGATCAGCGTCAGGCAGATGACTGTGGCGATATTCCGGACTGTGATGAAGCCGTTGGTCAGCTCCGCATAGGCGTTGATGCCGCCGATGCCGGGAATGGCCTTGATGAGTTCCACTGTCTGGCTCTGGAGCTTCAGCTCCTTGACCTTGATGGCGAATCGGTCCCGGAGGATGTTGGGGTCCAGATCCTGAAAATATTCCTCATCCGGGTGTTCGCTGATGAAGGACTGCATGGCCTCCTCACGGGAGATAAAGGTGACGGACGCCACATTGTCCACCGCTTCCAGTTTCTTTTGCAGGGCCTTGGCCTGTGCCTCCGTATAGCTGTCATCCACAAATGCTAAAATCTCATTGTCCCGCTCCGCCTGTTTCAAGTTGGCGTCCGCGTTGACGGCCACCAGCGTAAAGGTGCCCATGATCAGCAGGCACGCCACGGTAATGCCGATGGCGGCGAAGGACATAAAGCCGTGGCTGAACATATTGGATAGACCCTCGTGGAAGAAATATCCGAAATCGTGTTTACTCATGGATATGCCCTCCCACATAGCCGCCTACGCTGTCGTTGATAATGCGGCCCTGGTCAATGGTAATGACCCGCTTGCCGAATTTGTTTACCAGATCCTTTTCATGGGTCACTACCAGCACGGTGGTGCCCAGCTGGTTGATCTTCACCAGCAGCGTCATGATCTCCATGGAGCGCTCCGGATCCAGATTGCCGGTAGGCTCATCGGCGATGATGGTAGCAGGGTTGTTCACCAGCGCCCGGGCGATGGCCACGCGCTGCTGCTCGCCGCCGGAAAGCTCGCTGGGGAAATTCTCCGCCTTCTTTTCCAGACCCACCAGCTGCAAAACGTATGTAATGCGCTGTTTGATCTCTTTTTTCGGCATTCCCACAGCCCGCATGACAAATTCCAGATTTTCATAGACCGTTTTTTTCTCGATCAGGCGGAAATCCTGGAAAATAACCCCCAGCGTCCGGCGCATCATGGGGACTTGCCGCTCCGCAATGTTGCTGACGGAAAAGCCGTTGATCATGATACGGCCTGCTGTGGGGACCTCCTCTCCGGTGAGCATTTTGATAATGGTAGATTTTCCGGACCCGGAGGGGCCCACTAAAAACACAAACTCGCCGTCCTCAATGGCGGCGCTGATACCCCGGATGGCACGGGTCCCGTTGGGATATTCCATTTCCACGTCTTTCAGGCGGATCATCAAGCAGTCTCCTTATTCTTTGTCCAATCGGCCTGTCCACATGGGATCAGGTCGACATAATACTACATATAGTCACATTATATACGGCTTTTCGGGACATTGCAACGTTTCCTTGCAGATTCCTTTCAAAGTTTTTCCCGGGAAATTTTTCCGGTTCCCCACCGCCCCCGCTCCTTGGAAAGCTGTTTTTTGCTTTGAGAACAGTCTCCGTTCCGACAAAAAACCGGGAAGCCTGACGGCTTCCCGGTTTCAGCGTGTCGAAAAAGTCTTTTCTCCCCGCTGAGCAAGTTTTCAGAACTTCATAAAAGTTCTGAAAACTTAGGATTTTAATGGCGCGGGACACCCTTCTTGGGTTTCCCGCACACACCCTTCCTTACCGTCGCGGAAAATTTATCACTTTATCGACAGCCTCAAACCGGGAAGCCTGACGGCTTCCCGGTTTCTCACATGTAAAAGTATCAGGAATCAATGCCCCGGCTGGTCAGATATTTCTTGACCATCAGCGCCACCTTGAAGGTGATGGCATCGTCAAACTCCCGGAGATCCAGACCTGTGAGCTTCTTGATCTTCTCCAGACGGTACACCAGCGTATTCCGGTGGACAAACAGCTTCCGGGCGGTCTCGGAAACGTTCAGGTTGTTCTCAAAGAACTTGTGGATGGTGAACAGAGTTTCCTTATCCAGCGCGTCGATGGGGTTCTTCTTGAAAACCTCCTGGAGGAACATCTCGCACAGGGTAGTAGGCAACTGATAGATCAGGCGGCCGATACCCAGATTTTCATAGTTGATGATGTACTTTTCGGTGTCAAAGACCTTGCCTACCTCAATGGCGATCTGAGCCTCCTTATAGCTCTTGGCCAGATCCCGCAGATGCATGGCGATGGTGCCCATGCCCACCACCACGGTGCTTTCACCATTGACCCGGAGGGCCTCCTCGATCTGGGCGGCAGTCTTGTTCAGTTCCTTGCTGCCCGCGCCGTCCGGCAGCTGGCGGATCAGAACCACATCCCCCTCGCCGACGCTGAGGACAAAGTCATTCTGGCGGTCCGGGAACATGGCCTGAATGGTCTCCGTGGGAACGGATTCCCCCTTCTGCAAGGCCCGGATGGCGAAGATGCCCCGGCTGACATCGGTGGCCACCCGCAGTTCCTTGGCCCGCATATAAATATCGCCCAGCATGATGTTGTCGGAGATGATGTCCTTGACGAAGGAACCCCGGTCATGCTTTTCCTCATAATAGCTCTTGGCCGCGTTCAGCGCCACCGTTGCCATAGAACAGATGGTCTTGCTGATCTCATTATCGCCAAAGGCGAAAACGGCGTAATCAAACTGGTTTCCCCAGCCGCTGAGCGCCTTGAAGGTCTTGCCGTCAAAGCAGACCATGCTGCCGGCAGCGCCGTTTACCGCCGCCACATACTCGCTCCAGCGCTGGCCGATCATAGACAGCTCGCTGCAGGCAATGACAACGCCCTCACCGTCGATCACGCCGACGGTTCGATCCGTGTTTTCCTTCAATTGCAGAACTACGTTCTGAAAGATTCTTCCGGACATGGCTGTTCCTCCTCAACACGAAAACTATGGATCACGCAGGGCCTGCCCGCGCATACCTATTGTGCAATCTGTCAGTAAGGTCATTATAGCGATTATTTTGTCGGATTGCAAGATGTTTTTTCTTTTTTCAACAAAAAATCACTTTCCTTTTTGTTGAAGTTTCGAGTTTTTCCTGTCTCCTCCGTCAATTTTGCTAATGCCAGCCATTCCTCTGTGGTCAGCAAACGGTATGTACCCCGCTCCAGAGCCGGGTCCAACAGCAAATTGCCCATGCGGACCCGCTCCAAATACAGCACCGGTTTTCCCAGATACGCCAGCATCCGTTTGATTTGGTGAAATTTTCCCTCCCGCAGAATCACATGGGCCTCGCTCTCCTCGCCAGAGGTCATGACCCGCAATTCCGCCGGTTGGCAGACCAAACCGTCATCCAGATGCAGACCCGCGGCAAAAGCGGCGCTGTCCGCCTCGGTAAGGCGTCCCGCCACCCGGACATAGTATTCCTTATCCACATGCTTTTTCGGAGACAGCAGTTCGTGAGCCAGTCCGCCCTCGTTGGTCAGCAGCAGCAAGCCTTCCGTGTCCTTATCCAGCCGTCCCACCGGAAACAGGCCCTGCCGCTGCAAATCCTGAGACAGCAGGTCCAACACCGTTGCCCCCCGGCCGTCCTCCGTGGCGGACAGATACCCCGCCGGCTTGTTCAGCATGACCCAAGTATACCGGCGCCAGTTCAGCTTTTCTCCGTTGACCGCGATCACAGCCTGCTCCGGGTCTGCTTTTTCTTCAGCTGACCGGGCCGGGACGCCGTCCACCGTCACCCGTCCCTGACGAACCAGGTCCTTTACTTCCCTGCGGGACCATCGCCCCGTAGAGGCGATGATCTTATCCAGCCGCTGCGCCGCCATAACTGATCCTCCCACGCTGTTTTTTTCAATTTTATCATAATCGGATGGAAAATGGAATAGAAACAAACAGGAGGGATGATGACCATGATGATCCAAGCGATTCGACTGACACGAAAAAAGGCCGCACTGGCGGTCATTCTCGCAGGGGCCGTTCTGGCGGCGCTGATCCTGCTGCTGGGGCAGCACGGCGGTAACGTGGGTGCGTCAGAGCAGCCCTGTCTTTCCAGCAACGGAGAGCGGGTGGCATATCTGCGGGAACTGGGCTGGGAGATCGACCCGGAGCCGCTGACCACGCTGCAATTTCTGCTGCCGCCCAAACTCAGCGGGGACTACATCACCTACAACGATCTGCAAAAATCCCAAGGCTTCGACTTAGAGACCTGCTGCGGCAAGCAGGTGACCCGTTACACCTACACCGTCACCAACTATCCCCAGCGGCCCGACGGTGTTCAGCTCAACCTCTACATCTGCGAGGACCTTCCGGTGGCTGGAGATGTGGTCTGCACCGGGACCGACGGGTTCCAGAACACACTGGTTTTCCCACAGCAAACGGATGCCTCCTGATAGCTGACTGCTCCACAGGAACCCCCCACTTCCAACCGGGCAGCCAGCAGCTTATTGCCAGTATCATCGCCCATATCGAATGAACCGCCAAAATGCCTAATCCATTTTGTGTTCCCGCATCCTCTGATCTCCTTGAAAATACAGAATCCCAGGCTGTCGGGAACACAAAATTGAATTGGGCGTAAAAAAGACCTGCCGCTAAGCGGCAGGCCTTTCTATTGGTGCGAATTATTCGTCGATCTCGATAACAACGCCGGAACCGACGGTACGGCCACCCTCACGGATAGCGAAACGCAGGCCCTTCTCGATGGCGATCGGGGTGATCAGCTCGACCTTCATGTCCACGTTATCGCCGGGCATGCACATCTCAGTGCCCTCGGGCAGAGTGATGACGCCGGTCACGTCGGTGGTACGGAAGTAGAACTGAGGACGATAGTTGTTGAAGAAGGGGGTGTGACGGCCGCCTTCGTCCTTGGTCAGAACGTAAACCTGACCAACGAACTTGGTGTGGGGATGAATGGAGCCGGGCTTGGACAGAACCTGACCGCGCTCCACGCCCTGACGGTCGATACCACGCAGCAGAGCGCCGATGTTGTCGCCGGCCTCGGCGTAATCCAGCAGCTTGTGGAACATCTCGATACCGGTAACGACGGTCTTCTTCTTCTCGTCGGACAGACCAACGATTTCCACTTCCTCGGACAGCTTCAGCTGGCCACGCTCCACACGGCCGGTAGCAACGGTACCACGGCCAGAGATGGTGAAGACGTCCTCAACGGGCATCAGGAAGGGCATATCGGCCTTACGGTCGGGAGTGGGGATATAATCGTCAACAGCGTCCATCAGCTCCTTGATGCAGGCATACTCGGGAGCGTTGGGATCCTTGGACTCGGAAACCAGAGCGTTCAGAGCGGAACCCTTGATGATGGGGGTGTCGTCGCCGGGGAAGCCGTACTCGTTCAGGGTCTCGCGGACTTCCATCTCGACCAGCTCCAGCAGCTCCTCGTCGTCAACCTGATCGCACTTGTTCAGGAACACAACGATATAGCGCACGCCGACCTGACGGGCCAGCAGCAGGTGCTCACGGGTCTGAGCCATGGGGCCGTCGGTAGCAGCGATAACCAGGATAGCGCCGTCCATCTGAGCAGCACCGGTAATCATGTTCTTGATATAGTCAGCGTGACCCGGGCAGTCAACGTGAGCGTAGTGACGGTTGTCGGTCTCGTACTCAACGTGAGCGGTGTTGATCGTGATACCACGAGCCTTCTCTTCGGGAGCCTTGTCGATGGAAGCGTAGTCCTCGAACTGAGCCTGACCCTTCATGGCCAGATACTTGGTGATAGCGGCGGTCAGAGTGGTCTTGCCGTGGTCAACATGGCCGATGGTGCCAATGTTAACATGGGGCTTATTTCTTTCAAACTTCTGCTTTGCCATTTGAAATATTCCTCCTGTTATAATTGTTGATTGAATGAAATAAACAACTAAAGTCTGGGTGCTTCCGCACATCATGTACATCATACTACACTTTGCGGGGAAACACAAGAAAAATTTTTGAAAATTTACGTCAAATTCCTTTGGAAATCAATCCTTACCCCGGGATTTGACAATTTCCTCGGTCTTGGACTTGGGCAGCTCGGCGTTGTGGCTGGGCTCCATGGAGTAGTTGCCGCGTCCCTGGGTCTTGCTGCGCAGGTCGGTGGCGTAGCCGAACATCTCCGCCAGAGGCACGTTGGCGTCGATCTGGACAGAGCCGGTACGGGTGATCTGACCCAGAATGTTGCCGCGGCGGGCGGTGATGTCGCCGATAACGGTACCCATATACTCATCGGGCACGTTGACGGAAACCTTCATGATGGGCTCCAGAATGACGGGGTCCGCCTTCTTGCAGGCTTCCTTGAACGCCATGGAACCGGCGATCTTAAAGGCCATTTCAGACGAGTCGACCTCGTGATACGAACCGTCGAGCAGCGTGACCTTGACGTCCACAACCGGGAAGCCGGCGAGCACGCCGGATTCCATTGCGCCCTTGACGCCCTGCTCCACAGCCGGAATGTATTCCTTCGGCACAGAACCGCCAACGGTCTTGTTGATGAACTCAAAGCCCTTGCCGCTTTCGTTGGGTTCCACCAGAATCTTGACGTGACCATACTGACCTTTACCGCCGGACTGGCGCACGTACTTGGTTTCCTGGGTGACAGCCTTGGTGATGGTTTCCTTGTAGGCGACCTGCGGTGCGCCGACGTTCGCCTCCACCTTGAACTCCCTCAGTAAGCGGTCAACGATGATTTCCAGATGAAGCTCGCCCATGCCGGCGATGATCGTCTGACCAGTTTCTTCATCCGTGTAGGTTTTGAATGTGGGGTCCTCTTCCGCAAGTTTCGCAAGCGCAAGACCCATCTTCTCCTGCCCTGCCTTCGTCTTCGGCTCAATTGCCACACGAATGACAGGCTCGGGGAATTCCATCGACTCCAGGACGATGGGATGTGCGGCGTCACACAGGGTGTCGCCGGTAGTGGTGTTCTTGAGACCGACTGCTGCGGCGATGTCGCCGGAGTACACGCAGTCCAGATCTTCCCGATGGTTTGCGTGCATCAGCAGAATGCGGCCCATGCGCTCGCGCTGGTTCTTGTTGGTGTTGATGACGGTCTTGCCGGACTCCAGCTTACCGGAGTAGACGCGGAAGAACGCGAGCTTACCAACATACGGATCCGTCATAATTTTGAAGGCCAGCGCGGCAAACGGCGCGTCGTCGGACGGTTCGCGCGTTTCCTCTTCGTCGGTCTTCGGGTTCACGCCGGAAATGGCTTTCTTGTCCAGAGGCGACGGCATATACTCGACAATTGCGTCAAGCAGCTCCTGAACACCCTTGTTCTTATAGGACGATCCGCAAGTCACCGGCACGATCTTGTAGCCGATGGTCGCCTTCCGAAGCGCCGTCTTAATCATCTGCTCGGGGATCTCTTCTCCCTCGAGGTAGAGCATCATGATCTCTTCGTCCTCGTCCGAGATGGACTCGAGCATATGGTCGCGGTACTGCTTCGCAAGCTCCGCCATATCCGCAGGAATTTCTTCCTCGCGCATATCCTTGCCCAAATCATCATAGAAGACAAACGCCTTCATCTTAATGAGATCGACAACGCCGCGGAATGTATCCTCCTTGCCAATCGGCAGCTGGATGGGAACTGCATTGCACTTGAGGCGTTCGTCCATCATCTTCAGGACATTGAAGAAATCGGCACCCATCATGTCCATCTTGT
>ERZ839767.5096-NODE-5096-length-12270-cov-21.945804_pt1 | contig 12270 bp, 13 predicted proteins | sample MGYA00519879_ERZ839767 | MGnify/ENA primary metagenome ERZ839767 (study PRJEB31850, sample SAMEA3708852) | human gut metagenome | biome: human gut; feature: human-associated habitat; material: faeces | place: China | collected 2014 ...
AGAGAATAATTCCTAAACAAAAAGCGTTAGTCTTTGTAGAGTTTGAATAATTTTTTAAAAAATAAAATATAGAAGGATTTATTTTTCAATAGTAAATGAAGAAGGCTCCAGGAGATTTTAAGAGATCTTCTGGGGCCGTTTATTTATGTGTGGTATACTGGAATATATCTATATGAAAATTTGATTCAAAGCCTTATCCAAGTAAGATATGGAAAATCAGATGCTAAACATATATTGCAGAAGGAGACATTGTAATGATAGATATATATACGGAGAGGAAAGATTCAAAAGACTGGATTTTTTACAATGACTTGTACTTCAACTTGAATACAGGCAATGAAGATATGTCACAAAAAGAAATTGATTTGATTCAACAAGTGGATGAAGCGAAGCTGACACCAGACAAGCATATAGAAACAAAATATGGATTAGGTACGATCCGAAATTTATCATCAGGCTGCAAGACATTGCTTAATATTGTGAAGCATCCTGATAAGGTGGTAAATGTTGAGGAATGTTGACCGAATGTTCTTAGAATCATTTTTACTATGGATAATATTAAGATTTATATGTCAAGACCAACGCTTTTTGATATTCCGGATGATGCCAAAATCAGATTTAATGATTCTGATATAGTTACCGGTGGCAGAGGATATAATGCTTGGTGGAGTAAGGAGTATCAAAGGAGAGAAGCAGATGATTTATAAGAATATAACATTTAAAGCAGCTCCATTTTCATATGATCTGACATTTGATGACAGGATTACTCTTGTTGGTGGAGATAGCGGTACAGGTAAAACAGTACTTTATGAAATGCTGGAAGATATAAGATTGACAGACGAATACAAGGCTATCAAGCTGTTTAATTATAAATCAGATGATTTTTTAGAAGCAATCAAACAGTGCAGAGATAGTTTTATTGTGATAGATAATGCAGATTGTTTGATTAATGATGATGTTAGGAGATTCATTAATTTTGAATTGTCTAATCAGTATATGCTCTTTCTACGAAATTGTGATGGACTCAATGTATCTGATAAGAGCTTTAAGGTGCTGAAGTTTGATAATAACAGGATAACACTGGAAGAGGAGTTGTGATATTAGATATTTATGGACAGAGGATACCGGTGCTGGGCTTCACTTCTGGAAATTAGTTAATCGGCTTTTCTTTGACAATGAGCTTGCCGTTGAGAGTAAAGGGAGCAATCAGGGTTTACTGGATGCATTAATAGACTTGGAGACTGAAGATGGAGATGAATACTTCGTTGCGTTTGATTATGTGGTTGATAATCAGGACATGCTGTCAAATGTAAAGTGGGGCAAATATATAATAGGTGATTTGTTTGAAGGATAGAGACAGCAAAGCTTCCTTATAAAGCAGATGAATTGCCAAAGAAGAAGCTTTCTAAAGCGTGAGAGACGCTTAAAGAGTTTTCTGAAAAACGAATATTTCAAAGTTAGTCTCAACGAAGTCTCACGAGATTTGAGACTGAGTGAGACTCTATGATATAGCAAAATGCGATAAAAATTGGTATTTGCAGGTAAATTATAAAGTTGTAGTCTCAAGACAGTTTCATTTTTGAAATCGTTTGTTGAGACTAACATGAGACTGAGGAGGTTCAAAATCATGGACATAAGCAAAAAGGATTGGAAATTATTTCGAGAAAGATTATTAGGCTGGCAGGAAAATTATATGGAAGGTCTTGTTAAAGAGTATGCAAATTTTCTAAATGATGATATAAAGCTTGCATCAGAGAAATTCTGGGAACTTGAAAAACGGATAAAAGAAGATAAGCGTCATCTGGGAGTTATCATGGAGATGAGTAAGTCAGAGGTGATATGGGATATCGTTCGTCTTATTAGATTGAAAGTAATTACATATGATGATTTATCAGACTTTAGTGATGAATTACAGCTGGAAGTGAAGAGAATACTTGAAATGAGCAGGTGATACATATGGAGATTGGTGCAACAAAGGCAGTTCAAGATCGACTAAAAAACACAAAGATTTCAGAAAGCAAAGGTGTTTCACTTGTGTTCTGCTGGGACACACATTTGACGAAAATAAAAGGAAGAAATGTCTTGTTTATTGTAAATTCCAGTAATCGTTATACAATGTGAACTTTGGATAGATAATAATGATATGGGCGAGGAGAAGGTTATTAACCTTCGCAGGGAATCAACATCATATGCTGAGACAAATTATGCAAAGCCCATGATGGTTGCTGAAAGTAAGGCAATATATGAAACATAGAAATAAAGAATCTGCTTTATTATACAAATTATTTTATATTGTAAGCGTTGATTGCTTCTCAAAAGTTTGTGGTTGAACAACGAAACATAATGAATTGATGAAGAACTATCAGAGCATATGATGCCCGGAAAGGATAAAAATGATAAATTGGAATTTGATGAAAAAAATACAGAATTTAATTTCTGGGCAAAAAAAAGGTGATGGCTTGGATGGAGAGTCTGGGTACAGGGATTTAACACCGGAATCAGATACAAAGAATAGTGAAGAATATATACGAGCACTCCATTGGGCAATAAAGAATAAAGATGTGAAAAATATAGCATTATCAGGTCCATATGGATCGGGAAAAAGTAGTGTTATAAAAACATATCTGAAAAAATATCCTAAGACAAAATATTTGTCCATATCATTAGCAGCATTTTCAACGCCAACGAAATCAGTAAATGGAGAAGATGATAAAACAACTTTATTAGCTGATGATTGGACTTTAGATGACGTTGATGAAAATGTAATAGAGGAAGGAATTCTTAAGCAACTTTTTTACAGAGTAGATGTGGGGAAAATTCCACAAAGTCGATATAGAAAGATTAAGAAGTTATCCTATTGGAAAATGTTTTTCACGATATTGATGTTAACTGTCGTAGCATCAGCTGTTTATCTTGAAATTAATCCGAATGTTTTGGAAGACTTTAAAAATACAGTCATTAATAATGGAGCATTTTTTCATCTTAACCAATGGTTATCGTATGCTGTATTTACAGTAACCATCTTTGGAGTATTGTTATTGATTACGACAGTTCTTAAATATGTGATGTCAAATTTTAGAATTGCTAATATTAACCTGGGTGATAAGGCAAGTATATCAAAGAAAGAAGAAAAGGAATCAATCTTTGACAAGTCGTTGGACGAAATTGTGTATTTCTTTGAAAGTACAACTTATGATACTGTTTTTATTGAGGATTTGGATAGGTTTAATCAGCCAAATATTTTTATAAAATTACGTGAATTAAATACTGTTATAAATAATTATGATAATATTAAACGCAAAGTTGTATTTATATATGCGATAAAAGACGATATGTTCAAAGATGAGGAAAGAACCAAGTTTTTTGATTTTATTGTCCCTGTGATTCCTTATATTAATGCAACTAACTCTGGTGAAATATTAAGAGGGTTTTTAAAATTTGAAAAAGGCGAAGATGGTGTATATAAAAGCAAAAATTATGATATATCAGATCGCTATATATGGAAGATATCGCCTTTTGTGCAAGATATGAGAGTGTTGACTAATATATGCAATGAATTTCTTGTATATAAGAGAACATTAAAAACGACTAAACTTAAAGATGAAGAAATGTTTTCGATGATTACATTTAAAAATTTATATCCGAAAGAATTTGCTGAATTACAGGCTGAGAGAGGAATAGTTAAACAGGTTTTTCAAGAAAAGGAAAAGTTTGTAATTAATGAAAAGAAAAAGCTCGAAGAGCAAATAGTACCTAAAAGAGAAATTCTAGAAAATGTACATAATGATATTCTTTTTTCATTGCAAGAAATTAAGCATGCATTTTTAGGATTTTTATCATATGATAATGGAACATATTACTCTTTAAAAAATTTGCAGATAAATAATAACAGTCAATATTCTTATGAAGAGATACTTAAAGAAGATTTTGATTTGACTAAATTACAAAATATTAGCCAGCTAATTATTGTCTATGATAAATATAATGAGTATTATGAAAGAACACATACTGTAAGTGATATTGCAAAAAAAATGGAATCACAAGGTAACCAATATTTAAAACGTATGAATGATTTGCAATTTAGCGAGAAATCTAAAAAACAAAAATTGATTTCAGAAATACAAAATTTGGAAGAGAAGATTGCAAAGATAGATGGATATTCATTAAAAGAATTGATTGCCGAGTTTGGTGAAGATTTTCTTCCGGTAGGAATAAGTAAGTATGGAATTTTGAAGTTCTTGCTTATAAATGGATATATAAACGAAGGTTATGTAGATTATATTAATTATTTCCATCCAAATAGTATTACTAAGGATGAGAATGATTACTTACGTAGCATTCGTATGCGTAATAAAGCAAAAAACTTTGCGTTTGAAATTAAAAATTTGCAGCAGGTGAGTGATCGTATATATGATGCTGAATATAGGCAGACAGAGACATTAAATTATATACTTACGGATTTTATGCTTATCCAATGTTCAGAGAAAACTAATAAAAAGTATTATTTTGATGGTTTTGAATTGGACAAAGGAATGGAACATTATCAATTTACAAAAGAATATATTGAGAGAGATCAAAATGTTAATGACTTTGTAAGTGAATTGTGTAAATACTACCGCCATATGTGGAAAAATATTGCGGAGGATGTTTCTTTGTTGGAGGAGACTAAATATAAATATTTGTCACTAATTTTGAATAATGCAACTATGGATCAAATTGTAATATTGGATGAAGTAGAACACTCGGATTGCATAAAAAACTTTATAGTCGAAGATGAGAAATCATTAGCTTACTTAAATGGAGTATCAGCCGATGTACTAATCGAATTAATATCAAGACAGTCGATTATATTCAGAGAAATTAATAATGTAGGTGCAGATGCGAAAGTATTAAATTATATATATCAAAACGATATGTATGAGTTAAATAATTCAATGATTTCATCGGTGATAAAATTTTATCATCCAGATTTGGCAGATGTGCTTGGAAATGCACATTATACGACTATTCTAAATGCTGATGTTAATTTCCTAAATAATAGGATTTGGAATGATTTTGAAGATTATATTAATCATTTTGTATTGGGAAGAGAAGAGAATGTTTCTGAGGATATAAATGCAGTGGAAGATATCATAGAACGCTTGGCAAATACGAACATTGAACTTGCTATATCTGTATTGGATAAGGAAAAAGTAAGCTGGGACGAGTTGGATGAATGTTGTAAGAATAATGTTGAAAAAGACAAAAAGAAAGAAATTTGGAATTATTTATTTGACAATAGACGTATTTCTTGTACTTGGAAGAATTTCGAATCTTATTATATTGAATTTGGTATTACCATTGAACTGTCAGACTGGTTTAATGAAAACTGTAGTGATGTTGTAAAGTCAGAGAAGACGGATAAGATAGACAATGAGTGCATAAAGAATATTATTATTAATCCAGAAATTACAGTACAAGCCGTGGAACAGATAGTAGATAATTATAACTGTGATGAAGAAATAGAGTTTAATGTATCAAAACTTCCAGAGGATAAAATTTATGTATTGATTAGAAAACATTATATAAGATATTCCTTATCAAATACTGAAAAGATTAAAAGTAATGCAATAGATGGTTTTGGTATATATTGCAGAGAATATATTGATCAATTTATAAATGATTTGCCATCAGTTTCACTAAATGAAAGTGAAGTTGTTATGTTACTGAATGATACGACTATTGATAAGCATTTTAAGCCTGAAATATTGAAAAAAATATCTGCAGGTATTATGACAAAAAAGTTAGCACAGACTATTGCAAGTAATCAATTTGATGTAGATAAAGTGTATGTTGAGCGTGCATGGAAATTTTTGGATAATACAGAAAGACATATGTTGCTTGTTTACCATTTACAAGTGTATAGTGTTGCAGAAATCTCGAGATTATTGATGGAACTTGGTGGTGAGTGGAGTAAGCTTAGTGATAATAAGTCTAGACATAAGGAAGAAATTTCGATTGATGTAAATGGTCATAATGAGAGATTGTTGTTGCAACTGCAAAAGAAAGGTTTTATTACTAGTTACCAAGAAAAGAATGATAGAAAAAAGAGGTGCTTTGAAGTATGGGTTAAACAACAGTAGGAAATGTTAATACGTAGAAGATAAATCTTATTATACAAATGCTTTTATGTTGCAGTCAATAAGTCGTTGATTGATTCCCAAAAGCCGGCGATTAGAGAAGAAAAGTCGGCGGTTGACGATAAAAAATCGGCGGTTGATAGGATAAAGTCGGCGATTGAGCAGCAAAAATATAATGAACCTTCGAAGGCAAATATTCTTAAGGTGTATGATGAAATAGAGAAAAATCAAATTTTTGGAACAAAAGAAATAAAAGAAATTCTTGATTGCTCACCATCCACAGCAAGAGCAGTCATAATAAAGCTTAGAGACATGTAAGTTGTTAAAGCGGTGAATGGTAAAGGAAAGGAAAAGTATGTATTCATAGAATAAAAATGAGATATAGAGTATTCCTAAATGTAAAAGCTCTATGTATGGAAGTAGGGAGAAGGTAAAAATTGAATTGATTAAAGGCACAAATTTGGTTTAAGTAACTCTTATAATGAAGATGGAGAATGTCACAGAAAATGTCGTAGAAATGTCATAGAAAATGTCATAGAAATTTTGAGAAAAATCAAGTGACTAAAATCAGAATATTCTAAGAAGAAGCTTTCTAAAGCGTGAGAGACGCTTAAAGAGTTTTCTGAAAAATGAATATTTCCAAGTTAGTCTCAACGAAGTCTCACTAGATTTGAGACTGAGTGAGACTCTATGATATAGCAAAATGCGATAAAATCGGTATTTGCAGGTGAATTATAAAGTTGTAGTCTCAAGTCAGTCTCATTTTTGAAATTGTTTGTTTAGACTAACATGAGACTGAGGAGGTTCAAAATCATGGACATAAGCAAAAAGGATTGGAAATTATTTCGAGAAAGATTATCAGGCTGGCAGGAAAATTATATGGAAGGTCTTGTTAAAGAGTATGCAAATTTTCTGAATGATGATAAAAAGCCTGCATCAGAGAAATTTTGGGAACTTGAAAAACGGATAAAAGAAGATAAGCGCCATCCGGGTGTTATCATGGAGATGAGTAAATCAGAGGCAATATGGGATATTGTTCGTCTCATTAGACTGAAAGTAATTACATATGATGATTTATCAGACTTTAGTGATGAATTACAGAATGAAGTAAAAAGAATACTTGAGATGAGCAGGCGATACAACTGTAACCAAAACTCATGGTAGGAAATCGGTTGGTGGCATTAACAGAATGGTAATGGATGCACAGTATTTTGGTAAGAAGCTGGAGAAAGAAGCAAAGTATCAATGGGAACTTAGTGAGTATCTGAACAGAGATATTTGCCAGCCAGAGGGATTTGATGCATATGGATATCCGAGTGAACTTTTTAAATTAGACATGGAACGACTAGGGATAGCTACTAAGAGAAAGCCGGCAAAGGTAATTGATTTTACCAAGTACATAGATACTAATCGCAGTACTAACCATTAGCGCAAAAGAATTGTAAAAGCAATTGTTTGGGCATAAGAAGTTAGTTTGCAATGACAAAAAGCAAGATATATAAAACAATTCGTCGCTAAAAAGGCGACGAAAAAAGCGACGGAAAAGGAGAACATTCATGAGCATAACATTTGAAATAGTCAAATTTAAAAAGCCAACAAAAGATGATCTGTCTAATTTACATATGCTTAATCCTTATGGTTCTATTCCGATATTAGATGATGATGGCGATAGCACGGGATGGAATATTTATATGTTCAGGGCTGATGATAAGGGTATACAGAATATTATAAATAGCAGTTATGCAGTCAAAATGGAACTCCCAGAATGCATTACAGATTATGATAGTTTTTTTGAAGATTTGGGATTCCCTAAAGAGGTAGTAAGGAATGGAGATGTTCGCATTATAAAATCCAATTCCAGATATATTACTATTTCTTATGGTGATAAATCAAAGGAGATAGAAAAAAGCAGGCTTGAAAAATATAAGGTGATGGTTCAAACAAAATGTGTTGTTTTGAAGATTAAGGCTTTATGGAACAGCAGTGAAAATAATCTATATGGTATAGATAAAAAGAAAGCTATAAAGTGTATACCAGATATTGAAAATTATGAATATGTTCCAGTTAATAATAGTATGCTGGCAAAAGCAGAAATTCCATTCTTGATATTTGAAAGAAACCGGGGAAAATGTTTTATAGAGATGTATTGATAGAATCTAGAGAAAGGAATGCGTTTATGAGCAAAGAATTACAGATAAGAAATAGCACTGTGGATTTTCTAGTTTTTACTCGAGATGCAGGAGAAGACGGAATAGAAGTCAGGGTTCAGAATGGCGATGTATGGCTTACGCAGAAGGCGATTTCGCAGCTTTTTGATGTAGATAGAAGTGTGATTACAAAACATCTGAGCAATATTTTTAAAGAGGGAGAATTAGATGAAAATTCAGTTTGTGCAAAATTTGCACAAACTGCGGATGATGGAAAAACATACAATTATAAGTTCTATTCATTAGCGGCTATTATTGCTGTGGGCTATCGCATTAATTCAGAACGGGCAATGCAGTTCAGGACATGGGCAACCAAAGTGTTGGATACATTTACAAAGCAGGGGTATGTTCTTGATAAAAGCAGATTGATTAATGGACAGATTTTCGACGAAGATTATTTTGAGCATCTTATTGCTGAGATTCAGGAAATCAGAGCAAGTGAGAGAAGATTTTACCAGAAAATTACAGACATATATGCAACAGCAGTTGATTATGATAAGAATTCACAGGTGACAAGAGAATTTTATGCAACAGTTCAGAATAAGATGCATTATGCAGTTCATGGTAATACAGCGGCAGAAGTGATAGTGGCAAGAGCTGATCATAATAAGGAACATATGGGACTTAAATCATGGAAAAATGCGCCTGATGGTAAAATAGTAAAAACAGATGTGTCAATTGAAAAAAACTACTTAGAAAAAGAAGAACGTGCAGAATTAAATGAGATTGTGACAATGTATCTTGATTATGCAACAAGACAGGCACGAAGACATATTCCTATGACTATGGAAGATTGGAAAACAAAGCTTGACGCATTTCTTAGATTTAATGATGCGGATGTACTTCAGGATAAAGGAAAAGTAACAGCAGCTATTGCAAAGGAATTTGCAGAAAGTGAGTTTGAGAAATACAGAGTTATACAGGATTCACTATATGAAAGTGACTTTGATAGATTGATGAATGATATGGAAAAGAATGGTACTACCTATTAGTACCACAAAACTTCTAGTTGCAGAAGTAGTGGTTGATATTATAATCTCCTTAGGTGGACTTGTAAACCATCAGATTATTATTTCTGAATAGTAAACAAACCTGCAAGCCACTAGAATTACACACAATAATGACAATATAGCAATGGTACTGGATTGGTGATTATTTCACATCAGGAGCACCGGAGCTAAGCAAAGCTTAGCTCCGGTGCTCCTGATGTGAAATAATCAGATATAGTGGTAAATGAAAAGATGACATTGGTTGGTTATGTAAAAAATTGTATTAATGTACGAAGATTTGAAGAAGAGGATGCAGATGAGGTTAGCAAGCTTATTGTAAGGAACTTCTTAGAGGCCAATAGCAAGGATTATGGAATTGCAGCTATGGAGGAACTTGCAAAGGTTTATGATTCAGGGAAAGTTTTAAATATTGCCAACTATGCACATATGTATGTTTTTGAATGGAATGGTAAGATAGTTGGTACGGGCTCAATTTCTAGTTTCTGGGGAAGTAAGACAGAAAGCATTTTGTTGACTATTTTTGTTTTGCCAGAATTCCATGGAAAAGGTATCGGAAGAAAAATCATAAATACATTGGAACAGGATGAGTTTTATGTAAGAGCAACTCGTATTGAGATACCTGCATCTATTACAGCAACAGAATTTTACAGGAAATTTGGATATGATTATAAGAATGGTGTCAAGGAGTTGGATGAAGAACGTCATTATAGATTGGAGAAATTTAAGGAGGTGTGGATTTAAATGATAACAGACGCATTTGATAAATCAGAGGTTTTGTTTGGACCAAAGGACTTCTATGGTGAGAAAAAGAATTTATGTGATAAGTGTGTTATAATCTTTTCAGAGGTCATATTTGAATACATGCTTGAAACATATGAACATGAGCAGGCAGGAATTATACGATGCTGTAATGGAGTGACAGCAGTATATGTTTTTGAAATAGATGAAATGAAGATTGCAGGATATTTAAGTCATATAGGGTCTGCATTGGCTGGAAGTGATGTGATAGACGCAAATTGGCTTACAGGTGCTGACAAATTTATTATGTTTGGTTCAGCAGGTTCGCTGGACTGTAATGCGACGGATGGAAAGTTTGTTATTCCAACAGCGGCTTATCGAGAAGAAGGATTGAGTTATCATTACTCTGCACCGACAGATTACGTAGAGATTAAGAATGCAAAAGCAGTGAAAGCAATTTTTGATGAATTGAATCTTCCAAGTGTGACAGGTAAAGTTTGGACAAGGAACGGTGTGACTTATAATTTGGAGAAGATGATGTCGGATATACACCGACAGGAGCCATCAGTTGTAGCGCAGATAATTAAAGCGTCCATTATCAGTTGGTGCCGAGAAGCGGGAAGGTAACTGTAGTAGTATTGAAAAATATATAGCCAGTGTAGCTGTGTAAGAATTTCGCTGTAGGGAAAAGACCTTGCATGTGAGCATAATCGGCATCCAACTACAGATAAACAGAACGAAGGTAGTTAGGACTCTACTGTAGCAGGTGGGAGATCTTGCCAGACATGAGATGGTTTGTTGCGGTCTGTGAAGAGGGAACAGGAAGGTGGCTATAAGAAGAGAAAGCTCGTAATAACTTAAAATAAGGATTTCTTATACATCTTCAATAAAAATATACAGAGAGTATAAGAATGGAAAATAATTTGGTGTAAAATTTTGTTGGAGGTGCTTATGGGGGATAAGTTAAAAATTAAGCATACAAGAATGACTTTTGATGAATGGAATAGATCTATCGTTAAAAAAAATGTTTATTTATCAGAAGACGAAGAGAAACGATATGGTTTAATACATATTGAGAAGGTAAAAGAAAAACAGGTGTGGGGATTTTTGGATGGCCGACCGGTAGTTGCGGATGATGGATTTCAGTGGCTTGTAATAGTGCCTAAATATAAAAACTATGTTATAACTATGTATATGGATCAAAATAGAAAGACAATTTTATGGTATATTGATATGATTGATGGTCAGGGTACAGATGAGGATGGGGTTTGTTTTTATAATGATTTGTTTCTCGATTTAATTATATTAGACTCAGGTGAAATAGTTGAAGATGATAGAGATGAGCTTGATATGGCTTTGGCACAGGGGGTAATTTCTAAAGAACAATATACAAGGGTAAATGAAACTGCATTATATTTGAAGGAAAGGTTAAGAATAAATTCTAACTGGATTTTGGATTATTGTCAAGAAACAATGATAAAAATAGAAAAAGAAATATCGGAAGACAAATGTAAGGTGTATAGCTAATAATTGTACACTCAATATTAGTATGTAAGGTGGTTTTGGAATAATACAAAAGCGCAGATTGAAAAATAGTTCTATAACAAGAGTTAGTTTAGGTAGCTTAATGTATGTAGCTTACGCTTTTGAAATTGGAGGATTGAAGAGTATATTTTTCTGTTTCTTGAGCAATGGTAGGTAATGTTCAATTAAAATCAATATTAAAGTTTTACCATTATCAGCTCTTTGAACAGTGATAATGTAAATTGGTAGTAGTTGGCAAGAGATATAGCAAGGAGTAGATGTGTTTCGCAGAAGAAAAACATATTTATTTGTATCTGAAAATGTGGACAATATATGCGGTTATTCGGTGAATAGAACATTTCATTCTCCCCTCAGTGATTTATAGTATGTCGAATTCCTTATAAGAAGAAATTGATATGGCGACTGTTATCATAATATTTTGAGTTGAATGATGTGAAAGGAATGGATATATTGAAAAAATTAGGGTTTGGTACAATGAGATTACCAGTGGATGAAAACGAAGATATTAATTATGAATTAATAGGTCAAATGGTAGACATATTTGTAAGAAAGGTAAGAAATGGTTTTACATATTTTGATACTGCATGCCACAACTTTGAGACTGTAATTAATTCTGTGTAAACTCTAAAAGAGCTATATATCCTCTTGGAT
>ERZ839767.5100-NODE-5100-length-12253-cov-2.918101_pt1 | contig 12253 bp, 15 predicted proteins | sample MGYA00519879_ERZ839767 | MGnify/ENA primary metagenome ERZ839767 (study PRJEB31850, sample SAMEA3708852) | human gut metagenome | biome: human gut; feature: human-associated habitat; material: faeces | place: China | collected 2014 ...
AACCTGTTAGGAGACATGTTGCTGATTTGGTACAGAAATATAAAAAACCTGTTTATGGTTTGTTTGTAGCAAATAAAATTGATTCTAATACAGCAGAGACATTTAGAATGGGTGTTTGGTATACAACACAAGATGAACGTTTGGAATTACATATTGTGCCGTTAACATTGACACAATTTAGTGAATATTTTAAATTTATTTTTACAGAAAATTTTGCGGAACCGCAAAAAATCGTAGACCTTATGTGTAATTGCGAAAATTATCGAAAAATATGTGAAGGTCCAGAATGGAAAAAGTGTATAAATGAAGTTGTTCAAATAATGACAAAAAGGTAGTGAAAACAATGGAAGAACAATATAAAAAAACTTTCGATCAAATGGTTGATTCATTAAAAATGTATCAACGATATGAATTAAAAGATAAAAATAGAAAAGATATATTAGACAAGGTATATGTAGATCCTATTGAAAATGATGGTATTTTAAATTTATGTTTGAAAGATAATACAACTGTACTTATAGGCAGACGTGGTACAGGAAAATCAACTATCTTTATGCGGATGCAGAATGAATTACGTAAACAGAATGATATAATGACGTGTTATATAGATGTAAAAAGCATATTTGATGTTGCGAAAAGAAATTATATTACAATCAATTATTTAAAAATATTAGACAGTCTTTCTCTAGGCTAAAAAAATGGCGTCTGATATATATTATTTGTGCAATGATTTCTTTATCATGTTTTGCTGGTGGTTTGGTAGAAGATATTTTTAATGCCAGAAGTTATACACTTAAAGAACATCCTATCATCACTTTAGAGAAGCTAGGCATTTCAGGAAAAAGCACAATTCAAACAAAAAAACATTCAAGCTTCACAGTCCCACATTATTATTCAGCTTTAGAAATGACAAATGATGAGACTATTCTCCTCACAAAGGAATATCAATTAAACTCCCCAACAAAGAGTAAAGAACTTTTTAAAAATTTCATTGATCACCCTGATCAATATTTATGTACACGTATAGAGGTTAAAGAAAACATTATTTATGGTTATCATGAAGACACTTTAACAACTTTAATTTTTCAAAAAGAAAAAAGTGTCATTATTGTATCATTCAGTTTTCAATTATCAACACAACAACTTTATCAAATCATACAATTCTATCAATAACAAAGGAGATATTCTATGCATACTATTGAAACAGAAAGATTAATCATTCGTCCTGTCAAATCAGAAGACAATTTAGCACTTTGTCAAATACGCAGTAGTGAATTTGTTCAAATGTATAATGCTATGAAAACACCTACACCAGAAGTTCTTACCCAAGAAATTCAAAACAACAATAAAGATATGTTCATTTTAGAACTCAAAGATACTCATCAAATTATTGGAGAAATATCAACACATCCTGATAATCTGCGTCATGGAATATCTTCTATTACAATATCCTATTATCTTGATGAAGCCTTTGCAAGAAAAGGCTATATGTATGAAGCTTTACATCATTTTTTAAAAGTCTTATTTAAAACTGATGTTGAAATCATTGTTGCTCGTCACTTTGGTGGAAACACTGCTTCTCAAGTCCTTCTTAAAAAACTCGGATTTGTTCACGAAGGAACTTTAAGAAAAGGGATAAAAGGTTATAAAGATATCATTTATGATGATTGCATATATTCATTAATGCCAGATGAATTAAAATAGAAGACACTCGTCTTCTATTTTTCATATATTCTCGTAATTTCTTCAAATGTTTTTCGTTGAGGCATATCTGGTTCAATATCTCCATATCCTACAGCAATAACACTCACAACACCTTCATTTTCTGGAATGCTTAGAAAATCTTTGATTTGTTTGGCATCCCTTATTCCCATCACAAGTGTTGATAACCCTAACTCTGTTGCCTTTAACAATAAATTCATGTTTTGTAAACCACAATCATAATACCCCCAACCATTTCCTAATTCATTACTAGGTGTTCCATCTCTTTCGTATCCTGAACGATTGAGTATAATAGTTGATATAATAAGAACTGGTGCATTCTTAACATTGTCAAAATTAAATTCAGGCAATGTGTTTTTTATTTTCTCCAACATTATTTCACCCTCCACAATATAATAACGTGTCACTTGGGAATTCTTCCATGATGGTGCTAAAATAGCAGCTTCTATCATTTGATGAATATCATCAATACAAACAAATTGCTTTTTATACTTCCTTATACTCCTTCTTTGCTTTAAAACATCATTCAATTGCATAACTATATCCTCCTTACCCTCTTAATGCTTTTTTTATATTGATCTCATAAAACTGTTTAGTAAAATCAAGCAATTCCTCTTCAGTTAATCCAATAGACTCAAGAAAACTATTGAAAGATGAATTATCATGATAACCAGATTCATCATAAACTATATACCCCTCAGAACTTCCCAGAAAAACAACTTGATAATCTTCATCCATAAAAATATCCCACTGTATTTCCTCTTGTCGTAAAAACATATTAGGTTGATGACTAGGTATCATTCCCATCGTGATATTTAGATTTTCTAATTGTTTGTATGTATCTTCATATGAAACACTGAAATGTGATGCTTGACATCCCCATAACATGATTAAAACACTGAAAACAATCACAATTTTCTTTCCCATATTTTTCTCCCTTTTTCTTATTTTAACATAAAAAAACAGTATATCAAAATTGATATACTATCTTTTTATTATTTATTAGCTTCAACCATTAAATCACAAACTTTATTAGAGAATCCCACAGGATCATCAATACTAAATCCTTCAATTAATAAAGCCTGATCATATAACAACGATGCATAATCCTTAATCTTTTCTTTATCTTTATCAAAAACTGACTGTAAAGCTGTAAAGATTTGATGATTAGGATTAATTTCAAGAATTCTTCCTGCTTTAACACCTTGAGCATCTGGCATTTGGCTCAATACTTTTTCCATTTCAAATGAAACACCTTCACCACTTACTAAACATACTGGATGTGTTTTTAATCTTGAAGAAACCTTAACATCTTGAACTTGATCTTTTAGTGCTTCTTTTAATGTTTCTAACAAATCTTTGTTATCTTCATTGACTTGTTCAAGTTCTTTCTTTTCTTCTTCACTTTCAATATCCAAATCACCTTGATTAATATTCTTAAAGGCTTTTTCTTTATATTCTCTTAACATTTGAATACAGAACTCATCAACATTATCAGTCAAATAAAGGATATCAAAACCTTTATCCTTAACCATTTCTACAGTTGGTAAATGATTAATCTTTTCAATTGTTTCACCACTTGCAAAATAGATTTCTTTCTGTTCTTCTTTCATAGCTTCAACATATTCATTTAAAGTGATGAGTTTCTTTTCATTTGCACTATAGAACAACAATAAATCTTGTAATTTATCTTTGAGCATACCATAACTATTATAGATACCAAACTTCAATTGCAATCCAAAGTTTTTAAAGAATTCTTCATATGTTTCTCTTTCATTCTTTAACATCTTTTCAAGTTCACTTTGAATACGTTTTTCAATTTTATCAGCAATTAACTTTAATTGACGATCGTGTTGTAACATTTCACGAGAAATATTTAATGATAAATCTTGTGAATCAACTAAGCCTTTTACAAATCTATAATGTTCTGGAACAAGATCACTTGCTTTATCCATAATAAAGACTCCACGTGAATAAAGTTGTAAACCTTTTTCATAATCTTGAGAATAATAGTTCATTGGTGGTTTTGAAGGAATGAATAATAATGAATCATATGAGATTGTTCCCTCAACACTATTATGCATAACTTTTAATGGTTCATTGAAGTCATTGAATTTATCTTGATAAAATTCATTATAATCTTCTTTTGTAATATCTTTCTTTGGTCTTTTCCATAATGGAACCATAGAATTCAATGTCTTATGTTCAACAACTTGTTCATACTCATCACTGTCTTCTTTTTGTTTAGAAGTTGTCATATCCATTTCAATTGGATAATGAACATAATCAGAATATTTTTTAACAAGTCTTTGAATTTCATATTCATCTAAATATTGATCATAATTTTCATCATCTGTATTTTCTTTTAAGAACAAATTAATTCTTGTCCCATGTTGTGGATAATCACATTCTTTAACAGTATAACCATCACTTGTATCTGATTCCCAAATATAAGCTTGATCTTCACCATATTTTTTAGAAATCACTTCGACTTTATGAGCCACCATAAATGCTGAATAGAAACCAACACCAAATTGCCCAATAATATCAACATCATCCTGTCCCTTTTCTAAGGCATTTTTAAATTCAAAAGAACCAGAATTCGCAATTGTTCCTAAATGTTCTTCCAACTCTTTTGCATCCATCCCAATTCCTTGATCAATAATAGACAGCATACGATGATCTTTATTGATCACAATTTGAATAGACAAATCTTCTCTTGAAATACCACTGATATTTTCAGTTAATGCTTTATAGTATAATTTATCAGAAGCATCACTTGCATTAGAAATCAATTCTCTAAGAAAGATTTCCTTATGCGTATAAATAGAATTAATCATTAAGTCTAATAATCTTTGTGACTCAGCTTTAAATTGTTTCTTTTTTGCCATTTTTTACATCTCCTTTAATTAGCACTCTTTGATTAACTGTGCTAATGATATCTTATACCTTTTTCTTAGCACTGTCAATATCAAACTGCTAATTTATAACATCTATACAAATTTCTATATTCATTGTATAATGTCGATATATGGAGGTAGGAATATGAAAACAAATGTCAAAAAACTTTGGTCAGATAAAAAAAGAATACTTGGTATGCCTATCAGCTTTACAACTTATTCTTTATCAGATGATCGCCTTTTTGTTGATAAAGGATTGGTCAGACTACAAAGTGATGAAATATTACTTTATCGCGTCCGTGATTTAAGTGTTTCTCAAACGCTAGGACAACGTATTTTTGGTGTTGGATCTATTATTGTCCAATCATCTGACAAAACATCACCTGTTCTAGAAATCAGAAATATCAAAACACCTTTTGATGTGAAAGAACTTCTTCATCAACATGTTGAAAAAATGAAACTGGAAAGAAGAATGCGTGTTGGAGAAATTCTAGAAGATGGACATGATTATGCTGAAGATTTAGATAATGATTAAGAGATTATAACCTGATAGATATCTATCAAGAGATAGTCTCTTTTTTATTCAATCAATTTTTTAGCCATATCTATAAAATGTTTTAAACTGGGCGATAGCCACTTATCTCTATGATAAATTAATTGCGATTGAATAGAATAATGAGTGAGATATTCAATTGCCTTTAATTGGTTTTGCTTCATTTCATCTTGAACAACAAACTCAGGTAATACACATATTCCTAGTCCACTTAATACAGATTGTTTAATAACTTGAATACTACTTGTCTCAAGAACAATATGAGGAGTTATTTTTATTTTATTTAAATCATAATCAAATTGTTGACGATAACAACATTCTTTTTTTGTGACAATGAGACGCTGATTAGCTAAATCTTTTAAAGAAACATTTTTCTTTTGAGCAAGTGGATGTTGTGGCAATGAGAAAATACCAATTGTTTCTGGAATCTGTAAAACCTTTTCAAAATGCAAATGAGCTAGTGGCCGATCTAATACAAATGCTATATCAATCGTATTGTTTGCTAATAAAGACAAATAATCATTGCTTTCTAATACATATAAACAAACCTCAACACTTGGATACTGATTTGAAAACAGTTTAATAATATTGGGTAAACGATATAGACAAAGAGATTCAGACGCTCCTATCACAATGCGACCATTATCCTGTTTAGCAAACTGAAATTCTATATCCTTAGAAAGAGAAAGCATTTTTTGAGCATAAGGAATTAATTTCTGCCCATCTGTTGTGAGACTAATTTTCTTTCCCAAACGTTCAAACAATTTGACATTTAATTCTTCTTCAAGCTGCTGAATCTGCATTGTCACATGGGACTGAGCATAATGAAGATGCTCAGCAGTCTTTGTAAAGTTCTTAATTTCACATAAGCATAAAAATGTCTGTAAATGCTTTAAATCCATAAAGACCCCCTTAATCATCTTGTTTTGTGATTGTTATCATCTAAACAATCTATTTTTATGATGAGTATATTTATGTTAACATAAATATATACAATTAACAATAACCAAGGAGGTCTGTTATGAAAACAGTCAATTTATTAAAAGAAGCCAACGCACTACAATGTCTTTATGTTTATAACAAGGTAGGAATTTTAAATGAACATGTTTTAAGTCTTGTTCAAGTCGAGAATCGTACATTAGATTTTCATATCCATGAAACTTCTGATGAACTGTTTTATGTTATTGAGGGTCATTTTATTTTAGAAACAAAAGACAATCAATTTCCAGTTCAGGCAGGAGAATTCATTATTGTTCCCAAAGGAGTTAAACACCGTCCAGTTGTAAATTCATTAACTAAATTTCTGATGATTGAACTGGCAGGAACATTAAACAAAGAAAACAGTGGTGATTTATATGAAGGGTGAAAATAAAAACTCATATCATAGGATACAATTCCTAAACTGATATGAGTTTTTCATTCGTCTTTATGTGTATCTTTAAGAACCTTATTTTCTAAATCATATTTTTTTCGGATTTGATTTAATGATTGATAAAATTCTTTTTTATATTCTTTTAAACAACTCCCTTTAGGATAAAGATGTTTTAATTTCCAATAAAGGTTTTCGTCATATTGGCGAATTGAATTTAAAAAATAAGGTTTTGTTTTTCCTCTTAAATACAATGTTCCAGGAACAATATAATCGAGATCAATTTGTTGAGCCAATTTGTAAATAGCTTCTATATTTTCATATGAATCAGTGATATATGGAATAATTGGCATCATTAAAATACCAACACTTGCATTGGTTTTCTTTGAAGAACTTTCATTCTTTCCAAACTCGTTGCAGCACGTGGTTCAATAACCTGTTGGATACTTTCATCAGCACATGTCACTGTACAAGTCAAATTCACAGCTGCCACCTTTGATAATTCAGCCAAAAGATCAATATCCCTTAAAATCAATGTTGATTTGGTAGAAATATTGACAGGATTTTGATAACGAATCATTAACTTTAAAACCTCTCTCATCAATCCTAATTCTTTTTCACAAGGCTGATAACTATCACTCACGCTCCCAAAATTAATGATATTCTTCTGCCAACTTGGCTTGCTGATTTCTTTTTCTAAAATTTCTACAATATTCTCTTTATAATAAATATGGTCATAAAACTTTTCATCATCTAAATAATCATGTGAGTACAATGCATAGCAATATAAACATCCATGTTCACAGCCGCGATAAATATTGACATCATGTTGATAAGGCATTCCACCCCTCACCTTACGAATTGCACTTTTACATTGAATAGGTATATATTCCATTTTCTCACCACCTTTCTTCATTTTATCACATAACAAATCATTGAAAAACTTATTTTTAAGAAAAAAGATTTCAAATCTTTTCAGTTTGAAATCTTATATCCAATACAAATCATTATAAATGACTATTGTTCAGATTTTTCAGGTAAAATTAAATTTAAAACAACACCAACAATAGCAGCTAATGCTGTTCCAGATAAAGTTGCACTTCCACCCAGTGGGAAAACAGCTCCACCCAAACCAATCACCAGCATTGCAGAAGCAATAATTAAATTTCTTTGTTTATTGAAATCAACTTGCGCATCAATCAAAATACGAAGACCATTGCTTGCAATGACACCATATAATAATATACTCATTCCACCTAGTACACAGGCTGGAATAGAACTGATCACTGCTGCAATCTTTCCACAAAAAGATAAGAGAACTGCAATTCCAGCTGCTCCACATGTCACATAAACAGAACCAATTTTTGTCAAACCAATCACACCTGTATTTTCACCATAAGTTGTATTCGCAGGTCCTCCTAGAAATGCTGATACTGCAGTTGCAACACCATCTCCAATTAAAGTTCTATCTAATCCTGGATTTTTCAAGAAATTCTTACCACATATTTTCCCTAAAACTGTATGATCTCCAATATGTTCAGAAATTGTCACAATTGCAACTGGTAAAATAGCTAAAGTTTCTGGACCAAAATAGAAGTGATATTCTCTAAAACTTGTCCCAAATAAGTCTGGCATTGAAAATGGAAATGCAAAACTTGGGATTGAAAACCAATCAGCTTTAGCAACACCACTCAAATCAACAATTCCAAAACATAATGCCAATATGTAACCAACAACAATCGCTACTAAAAATGGAACAATCTTCAAGAAGCCTTTTGCTTGACTTGAAATGAAAGCAGCAACCAAGAATGTCACAATTGCGATAATCATGGGTGCAACATCACCATCAACAACAAATCCGGCATTTGTCACTGCATTTCCAGCTAAACCTAATCCAATAACTGCAATCATTGGTCCAATAACAATTGGAGGCAATAATTTATCAATCCAATCTTTGCCAACACATTTAATAATAATAGCAACAGCAACATAAATCAATCCCACAAGAATCAATCCTGTTTGGGCTGCAGAAATATCTCCACCCATAGCTTCAACAGCTAAAATAACTGCCGTAATATAAGCAAAAGATGATCCTAAATAAACTGGAACTTTTCCTTTTGTACAAAACGTATAAATGAATGTTCCTATACCAGATGCAAATAATGCCACAGATACTGGAAAACCAGTCAACATAGGAACAAGTATTGTTGCTCCAAACATTGCAAAAACATGCTGAAAACTCAAGAATACCCATTGAGGTGCACTTGGCATTTCATCAACATCTACGATTAATGTTTTTTCTTCTTTCATTCTTCTCTCTCCTCTTTTGACATATCTTGACTATTATATCAAAAGAATATCTCTTTGTCTTCACTATTATTCACTAAATAAGCATTTCCAAACGGAATCAACTTATCTTGATAACAAAGAATCCCTCCATCATTAGCGACCGTATATGTTGGTAATCCTTTTTCCTCAATGACTCTTTGTATTCCCATGTCTTGAACAGGACTATGGCAATAATGAACTTCTATTTCAAACCCACTCACTAATCCCAAACCTTTTTGATAATGATACTCAGGATAATCATCATCAGGAGTGATGTGATAATGATCGAATTGAATCATGGCACCAGCGCTTGCTCCAATGATCAGGGCCGAACTCTTTTGAATTAGTGGTATCAATTCAAATTGTTTTAAACGTTCAAAATACTGGTCTGGTAAACCACCAGTAAAGAAAAGAATATCAGCAGACATCACTTTCTTTTGAACAGTTTCTTTATCATCTCTAAAATAATCAACAAACTCAATATCATCTATTCCATAATAATGAAAAGGTCTTAAAATATAAGGAATATGTTGTCCATGAACACCATAATGTTGATCATAATCATCTACAGTTTTCACTTCCTTCTCATCAAATGAGAAAGGAATAACAACCACTTTCATATCTTGATGTAATAATGGGCGTATAATATCTTGTGCCCACTCTTCATGAAAATCATAAGAACTCAATAATATATTCATAAATTCCCTCCTTCCTTATCATATAATATTTGAAATTAAAAACAAGAATTTTAGTGCCTGACAAAACATTATATCCCTAGCATAATGAACCGGATGAAGTCAACAAAAGAATGTGCTCCTATCGCTGTTAACAAATTGATTTTTCTTGACATAAGAGCAAAAGGCAATCCAAAAAGCAATGAAAGAATAACAACACTCATCATATCAATTGAGAAAGAATTATGCAGCAATACATGTGGTAGAACCATAATGAAATAAGATAGTATAACTTGTGTATGATTCAAATAAGTAGATTGAGTGATGTGTAAACATAAAGCAAACAAAAACATTCTAAAAAATATTTCTTCAAAAATACCGGCCCTTAATGCGTCAAAAAGAAAATGTAAATGAAAGGAAATCTGCAACGAATAACTATTCATTGCCAAGAATACATTGATGCAACCTAGTAACCCCCCCATCATAAAGATAAAGAATAACGTTTTCCATAACTCATGTTTTTTTGCTGGATGATATAACATCATTTTTTGAGAATGATTCTCCATAATAACTTGAGCAGCTAAATATGCCAAACAAACAAAGATTGCCATGAATGCATTCGATATCATTGTTATCATTCCTAAGACAAGACTTATTATAATCTCTCTTTTTTTCATTTTCTCTTTATAACTCACAATAAAATATAAAGATAAAAGACCAATCAGGATAAACCATAAAATCATCATATTTGTGATATTTGTCAATAAAGAAAAGAATATCAAAATAACATTAAGTATAAGCAATTTGATTGTGTTCCTATTTTTCACAAAATCCATATGATCTCCTTTCCCAATAATTTAGTTTTCTTTTGAAATATCATCACGTATTAACAAATAAAAAAGAAAACCAACAACAGTAATTGAAACCAGTACATACCCAATAGGTTGAATATGCCTCATCTGACAATCCTTATAAACATATTTTAAAATCATTACTAAGAAAATAAGGTAAGCACAAAACATGAAAAAACCTGATAACCCTGCTATAAAATTCACAGTATTCGTATCATATCCATATCCTTTCATCACTACTGCAAACAAAAATATAACAATAAATAGTCCCAAGAATATCGAAATAGGAATGAGCACTTTTTTTCTAAACAAAAATTCTTTAAAAAAACTAGTTGACTCATAATCCTTTTTAAACTGAATATCGTTATCAATCAAATCTTCTACTGAAACCGAAAAGATCTCTGATAATCTTAATAAGTTATCTGTACTTGGTTTAGATAACCCTTTTTCCCATTTACTGACTGATTGACGACTCACATCTAACAATTGAGCAATACTCTCTTGAGATAATTGATTTCTTATTCTTAATTCTCTAATCTTTTCTCCAATAAACATAAACATCCTCCTAAGATGGCACAAGCATATCAGATTATCATAGATTCGTCTACCAACTGTAGCGCAACCACTACATTTTCTTTGTCAACTTTTAGGTACATAAAGAAAAAAGCACATCATTTTCATAATGTGCTTTATGATTTCTATTAATCTAAATCTTCACCATTAGATTCAAATGCCTTTTTGATCCATGCAAATGATTTCTTAGGAATACGTTTTAAATCTCTTAAATCTTTGTTTGTTCTATTAACATAAACAAAACCATATCTCTTATCCATATTACACATACTTGCTAAGATATCAATAGGCCCCCAAGTCACATATCCTAAGCATTTGACACCTTCTTCAATCATTGCATTCTTCATTTCTTGAATATGATCTCTATGATAATTTATACGATAATCATCTTCAATCATTTTTCCTTCTGCTAACATCTGATCAATTTCTTCTTGAGAGAAATCTTCACGCCATCCAATTCCATTTTCTAATACAAACACTGGTAAATCAGAACGTACAGCCAAATCATTTAATGTCCATCTAAATCCAACTGGATCGATTTCCCAATCCCATTCATTTGCTTCACAATGAGGATTTTTAATTTGTTTTTCATTTACACATTCATGAGCTGGTCTTTCATAATCAAATTCACCTGTTTTAACAGTGTTTGAACGATAATAAGAGAAAGCAATATAATCAACAGTGTATTTTAATAATTCTTCGTCACCTTCTTCAAAAGTAGGCATCCATCCTCTATTTTCTAAATAAGCAACCATATAATCAGGATATTTCCCTTTTGCAAAAACATCACAGTGGAAACCATTCATATATTGATAAGCCTGCCATGCAAATAAGTTATTCTTTGGCGTATTTGTATATGGATAAATATTAGTGACAGCATTCATACCACAGAACTTTGCATCTGGTTGTAATTCTCTTAATGCTTTGACAGCCTTACAATGAGCAATAAAAACATTATGATTAACTTGATATAAATGTTTTGGAAGACTCACACCTTCTGGAATATCTTCAGCATTAGAAACTCTTAACATGATTCCATGTAAGTTTTGTTCATTGAAACTCATCCAATGTTTCACTCTATCTCCAAATCTTTCAATACATACTCTTGCATATCTTTCAAAACAATCAACAACATAACGAGAAGCAAAACCATTATGCTCTTTCACTAATTCATATGGCATATCAAAATGAACTAATGTAATCATTGGTTCAATTCCAGCAGCAAGCAATCTATCAATTAAACTATTATAGAAAGCAACCCCTTCTTCATTCACTGGTTCATC
>ERZ839767.5107-NODE-5107-length-12241-cov-3.360496_pt1 | contig 12241 bp, 6 predicted proteins | sample MGYA00519879_ERZ839767 | MGnify/ENA primary metagenome ERZ839767 (study PRJEB31850, sample SAMEA3708852) | human gut metagenome | biome: human gut; feature: human-associated habitat; material: faeces | place: China | collected 2014 ...
ATTGTAATTTTCAAAAAAAAATCCGATTACTGTCATGAGCTCTTCCGGCAAAGCATCGTCAGCGCTGATCCGCATTGCAAAGCAGTCATTTTTCATTCTTATTTCCGCCTCAAACGAAATGGCCTTATATCGCTGAAATAAGCGAAACGATGCGTTTACTGCTCCGTATGCTTTTTTTACAGTATCACGGTTGTATGTTTTATAAAACTGTCTGAAACAAGCTCTTATATCCGGCATATCTTTTGCACCTCATTATCATGGATAATCCCATGATACGATACCGGATGTACCATAAATAGCACACAAAAAGCGACGGGGGTGATCCCGTCGCCTTCTTCCCTTTTCTCCGTGGTGATGAAAAAATACAGTTTTATTTGATTGAACCAAAAACTTCATTTGCTAAATTGCGTTCATGAACTTCAAGTGCTACTTCGTAACTATCCAAATCATAATAGTTTTTAACATAACCCTTTTTCTTTCCAAGCTTTAATTTATGTATTTTGTTTTTTATATCTGCATCGCTCAGCTTTCCTATGTCGCTTTCGTCACTGCCGTAATATATTTTAAAATAAGTTTTATAAAACTCGACCGGATAATGGATTTTAAACCAGGCAATCCGAAACGCCATCATGACATAGGCGGCGGCGTGCGCCTTCGGGAACATGTATTTAATCTTTTTACAGGAATCTAAGTACCAGTCCGGAATGCTGCTCTGGGCGCGGATTGCCTGCTCGTATTCCGGCGGCATCCCCTCCTTGGCGGCACGACCCTTGCGGACAAACTCCATAATCTTAAACGCCATGCCCGGCTCTAAGCCGTGCTGAATCAAAAAGACCATGATATCGTCACGCAGTCCGATTACCTCAGACAGCGTTGCCTTTTTGGCCTTGATGAGATCCTGGGCGTTATTCAGCCACACATCGGTACCGTGCGACAGACCTGAAATAATCAAAAGCTCAACAAAGGTGGAGGGTTTGGTCTCTACCAGCATACCGCGGACAAAGGAGGTGCCAAACTCCGGCACGCCGAAGGTGCCGACCTCGCTCCCGATCTGATCCGGCTTTACGCCCAGCGCCTCCGTCCCGGAAAACAGGCTCATGGTGTCCTTGTCGTCCAGCGGGATTTCCATGGCGTTCACGCCGGTCAAATCCTCCAGCATACGGATGGTCGATGGATCATCGTGTCCTAGAATATCCAGCTTTAAAAGGTTATCGTGGATCGAGTGAAAGTCAAAGTGCGTGGTAATAATATCGGAATCCTTCTTGTCGGCCGGGTGCTGAATCGGGCAGAAGTCATGAATGTCCATGGTTTTGGGGCAGACAATAATACCGCCCGGATGCTGACCGGTGGTGCGCTTGACATCAATCATGCCGCGCGATACCCGTCTCAGCTCGGCGTCCGGCGCCTCGATTCCCTTAAGTTCATAATATTTTCTCGCAAATCCGTAGGCGGTCTTATCCGCAATGGTGCCGATGGTGCCGGCTTTAAACACATATCCCTCGCCGAACAGCTCACCCACGTACTTATGGGCGGTTGCCTGATACTCGCCGGAAAAGTTCAAGTCGATATCAGGTACCTTGTCGCCCTTAAAGCCCAAAAAGGTCTCAAACGGAATGGTAAGACCGTCCTTCTTCATCGGCGTACCGCAGATCGGACAATCCTTGTCCGGCATGTCGGGGCCGACGGCGTATTCGCCGTTTTCAAAAAACTCACTGTGCTTGCAGTCGGGGTTCGGGCAAATGTAGTGCGGACAGAGCGCGTTGACCTCGGTAATGTCCGACAAAAATGCCGCAAAGGAGGAACCGACACTGCCTCTGGAGCCAACCAGATACCCGGCGTCGTTCGACTTCTTTACCAGCTTATGCGCAATCATATACATCACGGAATACCCGTATTTTACAATACAGTCAAGCTCCTTATCCATCCGCGCCTGTACAACGGGCGGCAGCACCTCGCCGTAGATGCGGTGTGCCTTTTTGTGGCACATATCCACCAGATCCTGCTCACAGTTTTCGATGGACGGCGGATAAGAGCCGTCTTTTACCGGCTGGATCTTTTCGCACAGATCCGCAATCCGATTGGGATTGGTGATGACCACCTCTTTTGCCTTTTCTTCGCCGAGATACGAAAACTCCTCCAGCATCTCCTCGGTGGTTCTAAAGTACAGCGGCGCCTGCTCGTCCGCATCGGCAAATCCCTGTGCGCCCATCAGCACGCGGCGGTAAACCTCGTCCTTCGGATCCATAAAATGCACGTCACAGGTTGCCACGGTCGGCATTCCCAAACGGTCACCCAGCTTTACGATTTTACGGTTTAAATCGCGCAGCGCCTCGTCATCGGCTACAGTGCCGTTGCGCACCATAAATTGGTTGTTGCCGATCGGCTGAATCTCTAGATAATCGTAAAACGAGGCAATCTCCTCCAATTCCTCGTTCGGCTTTTTTGCCAGTACGGCACGGTAAAGCTCGCCGGCCTCGCACGCCGAACCGATGAGAATCCCCTCGCGGAATTTTTCGATCACGCTTTTCGGCATAATCGGCTTGCGGTAAAAATAGTTCAGATTGGATTTGGAGATCAGCTGATACAAATTCTTCAGTCCCACATAGTTAGTGGCAAGCAGAATAATGTGGTATTTCGGATTTTTGATCAGGCCGGGCTTGGTATCGATGTTCACCACGCCGGCGTCACCGCCGTTTTGTTCACGGATCTGATCCAAAAACTTTAAAAAGATCTCTGCGGTGGCTGCGGCATCATCAACGGCGCGGTGGTGGTTTTCCAGTGATACGCCGAGCCGCTCCGCCACGGCGTCCAGCGTGTGCTTGCGGTGCTGCGGATACAGCTCCCGCGACAGACGCAGCGTGTCTGCAATTTTGTGGTGAAAGCCAAGCCCCATCCGCCCGGCTTTCTGACGGATAAAGCCGGTATCAAAGCCGGCGTTGTGCGCAACCACGGTGGCGCCGCCGCAAAATTCCAGAAATTTCGGCAGCACCTCTTCAATCATCGGCTGATCGGCCACCATGTCGTCACTGATTCCGGTCAGCTGCGTAATATTGGGCGGAATCGGCCGTCCGGGATTGATCAGCTGCGAAAAGGTGTCGGCCTTTTCACCGTTTACGATTTTCACTGCGCCGATTTCGGTGATTTCGTCCCGTTCGGCGCTAAGTCCTGTGGTTTCGATATCAAACACGACATAGGTCTGTTCTTTGCCAAGAGCGGCAAGATTGCTGACGGCCGAATCGGTATCGTTGATCAGATATCCCTCTACGCCGTAGAGTACCTTGATTTCGTGACCGCTCTTACTGACGGCGCAGGCCGCCTTGTGCGCGTCCGGAAAAGCCTGCGCCACGCCGTGATCCGTGATGGCGATCGCCTTGTGTCCCCACTTGGCCGCGCGTTTAATCAGGTCGCCGGCAGAGGTCACCGCGTCCATCGCACTCATCTTGGTGTGCAGATGCAGTTCCACCCGCTTTTCTTCGGCGTGATCCTCCCGTTCCGGCAGCGGCTTTAAAAGCTCTGCCGCGGTTGGCTTAAAAAGCGGACAATGCTTGTACTCGTCCTCCATGAAATCACCGCGCAGCCGCAGCCGTTTGCCCGGTGCGATGCCTGCCTTTGCCTTTTGCAGCCGTTCTGTCCGGCCGAACAGGCTGCAAAAGCACGCCCAGTTGTCGTCTGCGAGATTAAATTCGATGACCATGTTCCCGGTCGGCTTCCCGGAACGCTTGATTTCGCGGATTTCAGCGTCCAAAACCTCGCCCTCAATCACGCAATCGCTCATGCCGACGCGCAGATCAATGATCGGCATGCAATCCTCCGGCGCAATATATCTCTTTCCAAGCAGCAAGCCCTCCTCGGCGGCGCCGGTCTTGGACGGCGCCGATGAGGAAACGGACACGTTCTTGACGGCCGCCGCCTTTTCGGACAGGGCGTGCAGCTGTTTTTCCTGTTCTTTTAAATAGTTGTCCATATCAAGCGCCGAAAACGCCGTCTGTACCTTGACTGATGTTCCAAACTCGCGCCGCGTTGTATCTTGCAGATATTCCAAAAACTTTCGGTTTCTGAGCAATTCCTTGCCGCCACGGATATTGCTGACGGTCAGGGTATCTCCGTCAAGCTGCAGCTGTGCCGCGCTCAGGCAGCTGCGGCAAACCACGTTTTGATACAAAAAGGCTGCAAGCAGCCCCTCAAAGTAGGAAAGATCCGCCGTGATGCCCGTATACTTCAGCGTAAGATCGACAGTTTTGATATGGTAAATGCCCCGTATGGCGTCGCGGTACTGCAAAAGTTCCACCCGATCCAAAAGAACCGGCGATAAAAGCCGGATTTCCAAACGGTTTTCATCGATAAAGACCCGGCAGTCCTCGATGGTTGTTTTTTCTAAAGCGCGGGCAAAATCCTCCACCACGGTGACCCGGTCAAATAAATCTAAAATTCCGAACTGCATGTTATATCAACCTCTTGATTTCCTCCAAAAGAACAGGAATAATCTGATCCTCCGGAACCTTTCTGACAACCTCTCCCTTGCGGAACAAAACGGCGCAGCCGTCACCGCCGGCAATGCCGACGTCGGCGTCCTTTGCCTCGCCGGGGCCGTTCACTACGCACCCCATCACGGCCACCTTTAACTTGGCCGGAATATCCCTGACCGCCTCTGCAATCTGATTGGCGATGGGGATTAAATCGATTTTGGTTCTGCCGCAGGTCGGACAGGATACCACCTCAATACAGTCTCTGCCGAGACCGAGCGCCCTTAAAATCTGCTGCGCTGCATAGACCTCCTGTACCGGGTCATCCGTGAGCGATACCCGAATCGTCTCACCGATTCCGTCTGCGAGCAGTGACCCGATCCCGATGGCGGACTTGACAAGACCGCTTTCATAGGTGCCGGCCTCGGTCACGCCGACATGCAGCGGATAGTCAAAGGCCTCTCTTGCAAGGCGGTACGCGCGGATCGTCTCGCGGACGGAGGAGGACTTCATCGAGATGACAATATCATCAAAATCAAAGCGTTCCAGCAGCGCCGCGTGACGTTTTGCGCTCTCTACCATGGCGTGCGCAACAGAGCCGCCGCATTGCTGCAAAAGCCCTTTTTCCAGCGAGCCGCCGTTTACGCCGATGCGAATGGGAATCCCCTTTTCCCGTGCCGCCTTTGCCACCTTGCGGACGCGATCCTCACCGCCGATGTTGCCGGGGTTAATCCGCACCTTGGCAACGCCGCGCTCGATACACATCAGCGCAAGCCGATAATCAAAATGGATATCTGCAACAAGGGGAACCGGGCTTTGCTGCACCAGGGTTTCCATGGCGGCAGCCGCCGCCTCGTCCGGTACGGCCAGGCGTACAATATCACAGCCGGCAGCGGCCAGCGCGTTAATCTGTGCCATTGCCGCCATGGCGTCCGTGGTTTTCACATTCAGCATCGACTGCACCGCAATCGGCCGTCCCTTGCCCAGTATGATATGATCTCCGATTTTGACTTCTTTCATTTTGGGTTCCCCATTTCTGCCGCATCATTTTTATCCTTTTTATTATACCTTTTTCCCGTGCCGCTGTCAATCGCGCACCGCAAATCATTTTAGAAAAAAAGCGATCAAAAAAAGCCCTGCGCGATGCAGGACTTTCTTCTAGGAGGCGCTTTTGATGCGGCAGGGATAGGAAATCTGACTGATGACATCGTCCTCGCTGACGGAGTCGGGAAGCTCCAGCGTAAAACGGTAATTTCTGCTCTGATCCTCGCCGCGCTCCACCGCGACATCGGTTACGCTGATCCCCATGCGTGAAAGGCAGGCCTTGATGCGGATCTGATAATCCTCTTCGTCTACGCCGTCAATCAAAAGCCGACGGCTTTTTGACGCTTGCAGCCATTTAAAATTCCGATGCAGCAGAATTTGCGATGCCACCACAATCAGGGTCGCCGCCGCACCCAGTACGTACATACCGGCACCGATTGCCATGCCGATCCCGGCAGTTGCCCAGATCCCGGCCGCCGTTGTCAGCCCGGTAATCGAATTTTTATGTACAAAGATCATACCGGCACCCAAAAAGCCGATGCCGCTTACGACCTGCGCCGCGATTCTGGCACCGTCCGCGCCGCGCATCCCAAACTCCCCGGCCGCAGTGTCCGAAAATCCGTATTTGGAAATCACCATCATCAGCGCCGCCCCGACTGCGACAATGCAGTGGGTGCGGATCCCGGCGCTTTTGGATCGGTTCAGCCGCTCCAGTCCGATTACCGCGCCGCAGATTCCCGCCGCGACCACGCGCAGCGCCAGCAGCAGCTGAAACATCTGAAATTCACCGATTGACACGTTATCCTCTCCTTTTTGTCTATAATTCCACCTATTGTATCATAGTATGGAAAAAAGTCAAGACCCGCCACCGTTTTTTGTAAAATGCGCAAAATTTCTTTCCTTTCATATAGTAAAGGGAGGAGGTGAAAAAATGGCAACAAAAATTTTTGTTGACGCCGGACACGGCGGCGCAGATCCCGGCGCGGTCGGCAACGGTGTGATCGAACAGGCTGTCAACTTAAACGTCGCCAATGAACTGGCAAGACTCCTGCGTGAGGGCGGCTATCAGGTCAAGCAATACCGCACCACAACAACCGAGAACGTTCTCCCCGGAAAAAACGATGACCTGAGCAACCGTGCCAATATGGCAAACACGTGGGGTGCGGACTATTTTGTCAGCATTCATACCAACAGCTCGCCCAACCCGGCCGCAAACGGGTTTGAGGCGTATGTATATCGGCTGGGCGGCACGTCCGAGGCGCTGGCGCAGTCCATCGTAAGCAGCGTTGTCCGCCAGCTTGGCTCAAAAGATAACGGCGTCCATGCGGCAAACTTTGCCGTGCTGCGCCGTACCAGAATGCCGGCAACGCTCTTGGAACTCGGCTATTTAAGCAATCCGACCGAGGCGCTCAATTTAAACAGTCCGGCGTGGCAGAGGGCGGTTGCAAAGGCGATCTATGACGGAATTTATGCATTTGTAAAGCCGTAAAATTTCTGAGGCTGCGGCAAGCCGCCGCAGCCTCAGGACAAAGATACTATCTGACAATCAGCATCTCCTGTACAACATCGTTATAAACCTTTAAGAACAACCGCGCTTCATTGCCGGTTTCAAAGATTTCGATATCGGCAGCCGATACCACCTGAATGTCACTCTTGCTCCGGTTGGAGTCATACAGATATACCGTTGCATCCCCGGTTGCAAAGTTGTAAACTTTTCCGTTCACCGTCATGTTGACACTGCCGCTGAACTTCTTGGTGACACGTCCGTATACGGTTGTCAGATCGCCGGTTACCTCGCTGACGAATTCCGTATCCTTGGCGCTGCTGTCAAACAGAAGGGTAATGCCGTCAATCTCGCCGCGGATATTGGTCCGATACTGAATGACGTCGCCCTTGGTGAGCACACCGCCGTCGTCCTTGCCCTTGCGCAGAATGGTCTTGTCGGAAGCAATCAGGTCAACTTCCTTTCCGCCCTGCCAGCCGTAAACGCGGTCGGTATCTTCATAGTTTTCGTTTTGCGTTGCGCTGACGTGATCCACGATCAGAACCGGAGATTCCGGTGCCGTGATACCGGTCGAGTTGGTGATGACAATCACCTTTGCCTCATAGTTTTCCTGCAGGTCGTAGACAATGGCGTCATACGCGCTGTCGTTTGACAGGGTTGCCTTGGTACGAACCGAATACTTGTCGGTATCCGTGCCGGATTCCTTGGGGATATCAAAGATAATCGTGCTGTCGGTTACGCCGACGCTGCCAAGCTTTGCGGACGCCGATTTATAAACCATGTCGCTTCTGCTGATGTTTTTGGTAAACTCGTTGATGTTCGGTGCGCCCGATGCCGTGTTGTCAACGGCCAGTTCGATGGCGTTGATGTCGCCGCTGCTGTTGGTCTCGTACATAATCAGCTGCGGTACCACCGTACCCTCGCCGTTTAAGGTGTTTACCACCGTCTTCGGCTCCTGTCCGTATTTATCGTTAAGACGCATCTTGGTGGTACTGTTGATGACCTTGGTCTCACCGCCGGCCGTAAACAGTTTAAACTGTGCCGTCGTGTCAAACCCGTCGTTCATGGTTGCACCAACCAGATATGCGTACTTCTTGGCTGCGTTTTGATCGTTGTCTGCAACCGCGTTCTTGTCGACGGCCGCAATCTTATCCTCAATGTCAAAATAGAAGGTTCCCTTGTCGCGGAGTGCGATTTCGTTCGGGTAGCTGTCGGCCTTTTTATAAAGCTCGCTGCCGCTGCCGATCCGATAGCCCTCCTCTGTGGACTCGGTAATCATACCGTTTCTGGAGGCGTCCGAAACATAACCCTTGATCAGCTCCTTATCGTCACTGATGGTATAAGAAATCACGTTCCATTCCTTCAGATCGCCGACGTCGATTTCGGCACCGTCCTTAATCAGGCTGAACAAAACAGTATCCTGGTTCTTGTCAAAGACGAGCGAGCCGTTCAGATATTTGTCGGTCACTCTGCCGGTTACGGTAGACACGGTATCGACAACCAGATTGCTGATATGATTTGCAAAGATGATTTCATAAGAGCCGTTGGTGTCCGCATCCAGCAGAATGACATTACCTGCCGACGGCTTTAATTCTTCCTCGGTTACGCCGGTCTTGTATTTTCCGTTATAGATATAGATGGCATCCTTTGCGATGGTTGCCGTCTTGGTGCGGGTGTCGTTCTGCGCGCCCCAGTATTCAAAGGTGCGGCTTCCGTCGTCCGCCGTGCCTACGGCAACAATGTCGTCTGCATGAACCGTGACGGACTTGTTCTTATTCTGCTGTACCCGCACATCAATCAGTGTTTTATCATCAGTCTTTTTGTCAATCCGGGCATAATACAGTACATTGTAGCCAAGCAGCTGCTTTGCCTGCGTGTCACCCTCGCGGTATTGCTTTTCGCCAATCATAACCTTGTCTTTGTCGGTGGTGCCGGTTCCGTTCAGTGCGGTCTCGGCCGTGCCGGTGATCTGGCCATAACCCTTTTCAACGTTTAAGCGGTCGTAAAGCAGAGTCTTGTCAACCACCTCATAGGTTGCGTTGGTGCCGTAACCGACCTGTTCCATCAGATTGACGGTCAGGGCGTTAAAGACCAGCTGCGCAATGTCGCCGCGCGTTGCCGGCTCGGTTGCCGTTCCGCTGATGCCGCGCAGCAGCTGATTGCTGGACGCCGTGTACATATAACCGGTCGGATAGCCGCCGCGCTCCTCTGCCGCCGGCTCATAACCTAAGGCGCGTACAATGATGGTGACTGCCTCCTGCAGCAGGACGTTGTCGTCCGGGCGGTAGGTGCCGACATCATCGCCGATGACCATACCCTGCTGGTCGGCCACGTTAATGGCGCCGGTTGCCCAGTGATCACTCGGTACATCCGGGAATTTTGTGGCGCCGGCGGAACTTTTTGCAATGTCTTCCAGTCCAACAGAGTAGACCGCAACCTTAGCCATCTCACTGCGGATAATCGGATCCGCCGGACGAAACGCGCCGCTTTCGGCATCACCGACCATGATGCCGAGTGCGCCGAGCAGCTCGGCCGCCTCCTCGTACTCGGTTCCGGCAATATCCGGCGCCAGGGTGATACGGCTGGTGCTGTAACGCGAGAGCGCCGGTTCCTCCGACACGGGCTGCGCCGCCATACCGTTATACTTCGAACTGTTTTCAATTAAATTGGTTCGTATTCCGTTTGCGATATCTAAGGTGCCGTCCGTGTTGGTGCCGTCAAAGGTGCGGATATCCGCCGTTTTGCCGGTGCTTTGGTTTTGCGGTACGGTGCTCCTTGCCGCTTCGCCGTAGCTTCCCTGCGGATACGGATTGCCCTCGCCGTCGCCGGAGACAGACTGACTGTCCTCTGTATAAACAGAGGCTTCGTCGATGGCCTCGTCGGCAAAGACCGCGGTTACGCTGATTCCGCTGATGATACAAACGGTAAGCAGCATAGAGATCCATTTTTTACACATATTTTTTCCTCCTCTACCAGATGAATTTTGATGCTTTTGCATTGTAGATTTTTGTATTTTTACGCATTTATTTTGTGCAGAGGAAGAAAAATTACACCGCAAACATTATGGCAGGAGTGGTAAAAAAAGTTTACAAATTTTTTATGATTATTTTGGGACAACCCCTTGAATTATAAAAGTAGATATGGTATATTAAATTTGAATAAGTAGAATATGATGTGGTTTTTATAATAAATATGATAGAATACAGGAGGAATGTAATTATGAAAAAACGCAGACTTTTATCTTGCGCGCTAAGTCTCAGCGTTGCGCTGGCGTCCGTGACCTCTGTGGTATCGGCGCTCAGCTTTAATGATGTCGAAAACGACACCACGGTTTCCTGGGCCCGTGCCTCAATTGAAAAAATGACCGAGGCCGGTTATATCAAGGGCTATGAGGACGGCACCTTTAAGCCTTACCGTTCGATCTCGAAGATGGAATGCCTGCTTTTGATGTCCCGTATGCTCGGCGTGGAAGAGGATAGCTGCGCCGATATCGTCAGCGCGGCAAAGACCGCCTATGACAGCACGGTCAGCAAGTATAACACGTCTTATAAGACGGAGCTTTGCTACTTAATGTATCTGGGCGTTTTAAACGAGAATGATCTGGTCGCTTATGCCTCCTCCGCAAACGCCAATACGGAGCTGCTCCGGCACCAGGCTGCGGTTTTGATGGCAAAGATGCTGGGTGAGAACACCAACGCCTCCGCCTACAATGCGACAACGCCCACTTATGCGGACAATGCGGCGATTCCTACCGCCTCAAGACCGTATGTGGAGTATGTGACGGCGCAAAAGCTGATGAACGGTATGGACGCAAACGCAGAGGGCAAGCCGCAGTTTTCGCCGGTGACCTCCCTGACCCGCGCGCAGATGGCAACCCTGCTCTCGCGGATGATTGACCGGGTCAACAAGTACGTGTATACCGGCACGGTTGAGAGCGTGGATTTGGACAACAACGTCATCAGTGTAACCCAAAAGAATGACACGCGTGAGCGTGACCTCGGCGCGGACGCCATTGCCAGAGTGGACGGTGATCCGATCCTGCTGAAAAATCTTACCAAGGGCAGCGAGGCAACGTTTGTTGAACTCGGCGGACATGTACAGCTGATCCATGTCACCAAGGCCGGCAGCGGTGAGAACACGCCCGATACTCCGACCACCGACGGTACGGTTGTTTATGCCAAGGTGACGCAGCTTGCCGAGTCGTCCTCCGGAAAGCGGATTACCCTTGCCGATACAGAGGATTCGGAAAATACCGCGACCTATACGGTAGCGACAGACTGCGCATTTTTGATCAAAGGCTCCAAGGCCGGCTATGCCGATATCAAAAAGAATGACCTGGTTAAGGTGGTTGTAAAGAACGGCAAGCTCAGCTCGGTAGAAGTCGTGGAAAAGACTCTGACCGTGGAGGGAACGCTGACAGAGCTTGAGTTTGATGAAGAAAATCACGTTTATCTCACAGTCGACAGCACCGCTGACGGTGAACAGAAGTATGTGGTATCTTCACTTGGCGCAAAGCTGAAGCGTGACGGTGAAACCGCAGAATACCGCGAGTTGGCGGCCGGTGACAAAGTAACCATGACGCTGACCTCCGGCAAGATTACCGATATCAGCGCAACAAGCTCTTCGGTAAAATTCAGCGGCGTTTTAAGTGAGATTATCATCGCGACAAAGCCGTCTGTTACCATTATGATTGACGGAAAAGAACAAAATTATAAGCTGCGCAGCGATGCAAAAATTAAAATCAAAGGCGCAGACGCAACCATCTACGATTTGCGGCCGAACATTACGGTGACCGGTACACTGGACGGCTCCGAGGTTAAGACGCTTTCCGCGTCCGCGGTTGTCACCAATGAAAAGGGTGAGTTCAGCGGCACGGTAACCGGCGTGAATACGACCTACAAGGTGATTACCGTAACGGACGAGTCCGGCAATACGCAAAGCGTATATTACAGCAGCAAGACCACGTTCTTAAAGACGTCCGGATCTACGGCAACCTCCCGCGATATCGAAAAGGGCGCAAACCTTTCGATCACCGGCGCGGAGAACAACGGCGTATTTGAAGCCACCATTATTATCATTAAATAGTAAACGAAATTTAAAAAGGTTGCGCGGCTAGTTGCGCAGCCTTTGAGCGTGTCGATAAACCTATTTTGAGAAAAATTTCATTTTGATCTGATCGCCGTCCCCTGTTCCGCCATTGCCGTCTCGGCTCTCGCCTCGGTCAGCGATG
>ERZ839767.5117-NODE-5117-length-12229-cov-2.819862_pt1 | contig 12229 bp, 7 predicted proteins | sample MGYA00519879_ERZ839767 | MGnify/ENA primary metagenome ERZ839767 (study PRJEB31850, sample SAMEA3708852) | human gut metagenome | biome: human gut; feature: human-associated habitat; material: faeces | place: China | collected 2014 ...
ATTCAATACTATTTAAGTTATCTATTATAGCTTCTAACAAAATACCTGATGCAAATTGTTTGGTTTTGTCTTGACAGCAATTATAAATGTAATCTGTCAAATATTTTGGCACTTTTCTTGGGTATCGTTGCACATAATAGGCAAACGAATGTATCATATTGGGATATTTTTCAACAGCTCTAATAGCAATTTTATTTGTTTTAGCACTATGTTCAACAAAGTGAAAATATCGCTTTATACTTGTTAAATCCGGAGGATCTTTTTTTATAAGTTGGGCGATGTTTTTTCTTGCATAATCTTTTTGCTCATCTTCGCTAAAATCATCCTCAAATAATGGTGTGCTAATACGCTTGACTTCATTATCAATATTAACAATTTTGTGAACTGTTATTTTTGAGGATTGTGGAAACAAACCTAACTCCTTACTTTTTTTGTCAAGCAAAAATAATATCCACTCAACATCTTCACGATTATCGGAAAGTATTCGTATATCATCCACATAACGAAAATATTCAAATTTATATTGTTTTTTCAGTTTTTCAATGTATTGGTCATATTCAGATAAAACCGCTTCTGCAATAATTCCAGAGGCTTGAGGTCCCTGTGGTATGCCTGTTCCTATCGAAATTCCATCAGCACTTTCCCATCTACCCAACAAGCGAATAAATTCATCAGCACAATTATTGCTAATATGATGTTTTGTAAGAATTGACTTTAATAACGAGTGATTAATGCTATCGTAGCAAGCAGTAAGATCAAACGAGGCAATGTATTCATTCCCATCTTGATATGCGTTGATAACAGCTCGTGTATATGCTTTATATGAATCTTGCCATTGCTGGTAAAAAAACATATTGCTTTTTCCATTAAACAAATTTCCAAAGACACACTTTTTATAGCGTTTCAGAACCTTACTGTCTGTTATCGCTTCCGCTATGATATTAGCAAATGCCTGATAAACTATTTGATCTTCTATGGATAAAAGAGTATACATTCGATTTAGACCATTGGATTTTGGCATAAATGTACGAATAGATTTATTAGGAATATATCCAGCCTTTAATTTATGAGAAATTATTTTTATATTATCATCGGCAGACATTCCAAACGCAGTATATACATCTCTAAAATAACTTTTATATGTACTTTCGGGATTTGTTAATATCCTCTTATATGCTAATTTCAAATTTTCATTCTTTCTTATTGAGGACATAGTATACACGGCGTTTCACTCTTTTCTATAACAGGTATTTCGTTGCTATTAATTATATCATAATTTAACGAATAATTCAATTGACATACTAAACGAAATTATTGTTGAGTGGTTTTATAATGTGCAGCATAGCATCTTGCATATAAAAGTCCACCTCCATATACGGAAGTGGACTTTTAATTTAGCTAATACCTATATTGCGAAAATCGGATATATGCTTCTTGGATTTTCTGATTATATTTGCATAATACGGAGATAGCAAAAAATCTATCAAATCATCTTTTGCCACTGCAAATTTCTTGCGGACAACAACACCAAGTATTTTTTCGCTGTTGATCCATTTCCTTATAGACTCTTTTCCATACCCTGTTATACTTTGTATATCTTTCGCCCTTATTAAATCGGGATAGTCTTTTAGCTTTTTTCTGTAATACCGTGAAATCATTTCTTTTTGCTTTTCGGAATAATGACCTTTTTCAGCCTGTTCACGCATATATTCCTGCACTTCACAAAGCGGAATTTTATAGTAATGCAAAAGACCATCACAACATTTTTCAAAATTTAATTTTTTGCTTTTCAGCAGTTTATACGCTGTTGATTCGCTGATATTGTATATTTGACACAGTTCTTGCTTCGTAATATACTGTTTTTCTGTAATATTCATTGCCATTCACCTTATTTTTTAATGTTCAATGATAGGTGAATGTTTGAGTTCCCTCAAAGTTCCCTCATTTTTGCAAAATTCCATTCAAATGTGAAAATTGCCGCAATCCCTTATGCTATCTAACAATAACAAAAAAAGAGTGCCGAAAACGCCGATTTTATGCGTTTTCAGCACTCTTTTAACTTCCGATATGTTCTCATATTTTCCTCCAAAGTACAATAACTTCTGATTAAGTCAAAGCACTCGAAATCAGGTAGTCGCGCAAGCGGCTCGTGGGTTCGAATCCCACCCTGTCCGCCAATTATGCGGGTTTGCTTACTTTTGCGAACCCGCATTTACTTTGTGTTTTTTGCCCAATTTTGCCTTAAACCTCTCCATTATTCGTTACCGTACAGTATATTCTTCATCTCTTTTGTTGCGGAAACCTTATCCGCATAATCAAGATGAGAATAAATATTTGCCGTTGTTGCATAATCGCTGTGACCGAGTATCATTTGAATTTGTTTCATACTTACACCGTTTTTCAGCATTATGCTCGCTGCCGTGTGTCTGCAATCGTAAAGCCTTAAATTTCGGATATTGTTTTTCTTGATAATTCTCTTAAAATTATCAGAAAGTGTTCTCGGTCGTATCAACTCACCGATTTCATTCACGCACACATAATCCGAGTATGTGCTGCAATAACCAGTTTTGAAAAGCTTTTTGCACTCATAAATGTTCTTTCTTTTTTCGTCCAAAAGCTCTTTAATCGGTGCTACCAGCGGCAGACTTCTAAAGCTGCTGTTGTTTTTGGTCAGGTCTTTTTGTATCATTTGCAAATGTCCGTCAACTCTTGTTTCGGTTACTGTATGACCGATAAGAATACTGTCATTTTCAAAATCAATGTTAGACCATTTAAGACCGATTGCTTCTTCTCTGCGTAATCCGTAAAACAGCATCATCGTAATTGGAATTTCAAAAATTGTACTGCTCACCAAAGCAAGAATTTTTTGAGATTCTTCAATCGTGTAGGCTTGCCCGTGAAAAGGCTGTGCTTTCGGAGGTTCAACGCAATCCATAGGATTGGAATCAATAATTTGAAGCCGCCGTGCGTCTTTAAATGCCTTGTGAATATTTGCGTGATACCTTTTAACCGTTTTACCTGATACACGCTTCATCTGCTCAGCGTAAAAATCCTGAATATGCTGCGCCGTAACATCTCTGAGCTTCAATTCAAGCGGCTTGAAATACGGTATAATTATACTGCACACATTGTCGCGATAGCCGCTGTAAGTAGTAAGCTGAATACTCGGTTTGACGCGTTCAAGCCATTGCTGCATATAATCCGTGAAAAGAATGTCCGTTGCCGAATCGCCGCTTGCGGCGATTTCAGCTTCCTGTTCACGCATAAAGTCGATAAGCATATCGTTTGCTCGTTTTTTATTTCCTCGTTCAGCCAATCCGGTGCTTTTTGATTTGCGGCGGCGTTTTCCGGCATCGTCTATCCACGAAAGCTTCATATGATAAACTCCGCCGATTGCCTCCAAATGTCCCGAAACCTTAACTTCTTTTTTCGTATTCATCACTACCTTCCTACTACAAGCATTTCAATCAGTTTTGATTTTACTATCTTATATTCCCGACCGACCTTTACGGCGTGAATATCCTTGCTTTTGATTGCTTTATTGATTGTTTTCTTGCTCACATCAAGAATTTCAGCCGCTTGATCTGTCGACAGAACATCGGGATATTGTTTGAATTTGCGTGTGTCGTTTATAATGCTCATATTTCTGACCTCCTTTCCGATATAGTATACGCACGGATATGCGAAACGATTATAAAGCTAAATATACTTATCGTCGTTTATAGTATATCACACGCTTATAAGTTTGTCAAGTATTATTTTTCAAAAATATTTTATAATCGTTTTGTATATTTGTTGACTTTTGAAAAACGATATGATATAATAGATACAAGTATTATGTATATTCGTTATATAAAGTAGGTGTGTTATGAAAGATAATATAAAGATTTTCGGTTTTTCAAAAAACAAGCGGACATACTATAAGTTAAAATTCGGTCAGATAGAGGAAACTGAAATAAGCTCTGTTTCGGGCAAATCGGTTTTTGATTTTTTGTGGATTGACGGGAGCGATTTCGAAACTATATTTACAAAAACACTTTCATCATTTGCCGCAGGCGGTGTAAGCGAGGCTATAAAAGCCGCTGCACCGTTCGTAGATAAAAACAGCTATTTAACGGTCTATATTGCTGCATTTATCGAATACCTTGCCGAGGGAACAGACGAAGCTCTTGCAGAATTTACAGTGTTTATGGGCAGTGACTTTGTTGCGCCTCCAAAAGATTCGGCGCATTATATGATGAATTTTATCAATGCTATGACGGCAAGTATTGAGCAGAAAAAAGCCGAAATCAAGTTTTATATAAATGACATTATGAAAGATAAAAACGGCTCCCTTAATCAGCGTTTTGTAAACTGCGGAAAAGAGAGCAAACTGTTTGATTTTCAATTTGATTCGCATTTTGATTTTGAAAGCGATGTAATTATCTACCCTCTCGAAACTATGGATGATGTAATTCGCTTTGATATAATGCAGATGCTCGCAAATAAGATTAAATTCAAGCCGTGTAAATGCTGCGGTCATTATTTTGTGCCCGGCGGGCGCACAAACAGTGAATACTGCGACAGAGTTATGCCCGGCGAAACAAGACCTTGCAATGAGTTCGGCGCACTTAAAACATTTGATATCACTCATAAAAACGACGATATTCATAAAGCCTATATCACCGCTTACCGCCGTATGGATTCTCGTCAGAGAGCAAAACTCATCACTAAAGATGAGTTCAAGCAGTTCGGCAAAATTGCCCGTGCCGAGCGTAAAAAATGCTATAACGGCGAAATAACTCTCGAACAGTTCGAAACTTGGCTTGACGATTTTAGATAAATGTATAGCGAAAGCAGCAGATTGCGGTCTGCTGCTTTTGTGGATTATACTCTGTTTGAAGTTCTATATGTTTCCTGTGCCAATGTTGCCATAACCGTATCATAAAAACGTTTATCCTCAAACAATTTTGAAAACGCCTTCATCTGTTCCATATAACAGTCCTGCGCAACCTGCTTGAACACTTCGGGAAATATTGACTTTGTATAAACTTCCTCATCATTTTTCTGCGCCTGACGGTTTAGCTTCTTATTTTCCTTTGCCCTGTTGTAAAGTGTTTCAACAATAACTCTGTCGCCCTCCGAGAAAATACCGTCAAACCGCTCATTTATTTTGCTGATAATTTCTTCAAGCAAAGCATCTTCTTCGGGCATAAATCCTGCCGTTTTTAATGTCTTCGGATTTTCAAGTGTTTTTGCTTCTTCTGTCGGCGCTAAACTTATATCTCCGTGAAAATCCTCTTGAATTTTATAGTATTCAAGTTTCAGCTTATCCTCCAAATCGACATTCCGTGTGTCGCTGACCGGCGGCAGCATTTTTTCAAGGTATTGCGTATATGTGTATTCCTCCTGCAAAGACCTGTCAAACATTCTGCTTATCTGCGTAATATATGAATACCACTTATTAAAATTTTTAACCGTTTTCTTGACCTCAAATCTATCTTCCTCACTCATCGCCTCATATCTTGCCACAACGGGTTTTAAAAGGCTTGTGAGCTTTCCCAAATCGCTGTCATTTTGGTCTTTTTTTAAGAATATCTTTAAAAATTCCTGTATATCATTTTCGTCATATATCCCTTTTTGACGGAGAAGCTGTCTTGTATCGTAAATCATATTGACATTGATTTCTTCATCAAGATATGTAGCCTCATAGTACGGCTCAAAGGCTTTTTGTATGTCCTCTGCCGTATTTACAAAATCCAGCACAAATGTATCTGTTTTGCCCGGACAGGTGCGGTTAAGCCTTGAAAGGGTCTGCACTGCTTTGACATCTTTCAGCTTTTTATCAACAAACATTGTGTGCAGCAACGGCTCGTCAAATCCTGTCTGATATTTTTCCGCCACAACAAGCATTGCATATTCGTCTTTATTAAATTCGGACGGCAGCTGACTTTCTTTTATGGTCGTTCCGTCCTTTCGCTTGTTCAAGCCTTCTTCGGTGTACTCAAATTCGCCGTCTTTCACAACGCCCGAAAAGGCAATAAGAATTTCAACATCATCATATCCGTGACTTTCAATATAGCGTTTCATCTCGTGATAATATCTTATTGCGTGAAGCCGCGACGCCGTTACAACCATTGCTTTTGCTCTGCCGTTTATTTTATTTTTTGTAACGCTTCTGTATGTTTCAATGATAATGGCGGTTTTCTGTGCAATGTTGTGAGGGTGCAGTTCCTTATACCTCAAAACAGCCTTTACTGCTTTGTTTGCCGGCACTTCGGGGTTGTCCGGCGTTTGTTTTGCAATGCGGTAACAGGTTTTATAGTGCATAAAATTTTTGAGCACGTCTAAAATAAAGTCTTCCTCGATAGCCTGTTTCATAGAATAAATATGGAACGGCCTGAAACCTTTGCCGTTTTCTCTCGGTGTGCCGAATATTTCAAGCGTTTTTGCTTTCGGTGTGGCGGTGAAGGCAAAGAACGAAAGATTTTTGTGTTTCCCGTGCGACAGCATTTCATCAACCAGCTTGTCCTCTTGGTCTTTTACCTCATCTTCCGCAAGACCTTCAAGCTCTGCATATTCCCTTAATGCGTCCTCCGTGTCGGCAAGGGCGGTTTTTAATTTTGCGGCATTTTTTCCTGTTTGTGAATTGTGCGCCTCATCAACAATAATTGCAAAACGCCTGTCAGTGGTATCATCAATTTCATTGTAGATATACGGAAATTTCTGAATTGTTGTTATAATGATTTTCTTGCCGTTGTTTATAGCCGCTTTTAAATCGGCGGAATGTTTGTCATCATCAATTTTTTCGACAACGCCTTTTGTATGGTCGAATCTGTCGGTCAAGCACAGTGCGGTCATTGACAACTATAACAGATGTAAATATAGGTCTGTTGTTCTTGTCGTGCAATTCGGTAAGCTGATAGGCGAGCCAAGCGATAGAATTACTCTTGCCGGAGCCGGCGGAGTGCTGAATAAGGTAATTATGCCCCGAACCGTTGTCCTTAACATCTGCAACCAGTTTTGATACAACGTCTAACTGATGAAAACGCGGAAATATCAGTTTAACCGACTTCTTTTTGACTTCTTTTCCGTTTGAATAGACAATCTTTTCTTCCTCAACTCTCTGCAAAAACCTTTGAAGTATATTTAAAAGACTGTCCTTTGTCAAAACCTTTTCCCAAAGGTAGCTTGTGGCGTACCCGTCTTTGTTTTCCGGGTTTCCTTTGCCACCGACATTGCCGGCATCGTTCGAGCCTTGATTAAACGGCAGAAAGAATGTTTTTTCTCCGTCGAGCTTTGTTGTCATTGCAACTTCGTATAAATCAACGGCAAAATATACAAGAAAACGGTTGTCAAAGCGAAAACAAAACTCTTTCGGGTTTCTGTCAGTCATAAATTGCTTCTTAGCATTGGCAACACTTTGCCCCGTTAATTGGTCTTTCAATTCCATTGCAACAACCGGTATCCCATTTACGGACAGCACCATATCAATAGAATTTTCATTCTCGGTTGAATATTTAAACTGCCTTGTGCAGGTTACAATGTTTGAATTGTAATCGGCAAGGACGGAATCGTTAAGCGTTGTGTTTTCTTTGAAAGATACAATTTTTATTTTTGCACCCCTGTCCTCAAAGCCGTGCTTTAAAACATAGGTCAGTCCGAATGTGTCAAAACATTTCTGAAAACGCTTGTATAGCCTCTTTTCAGCGTCTGCACCGTAATTTCTTTCGTACTTTTGCCACTCTTTCGGCTGCGTTGCCTTTATGTATTGTATCAGCTTCGGCAGGTCAATGGCGGTTTCTCGGTTATATGTCGATAAATCGCCTTTTGTATATCCGCCGTAGTTTAACATATAGCTTTCTATGTCCTGCTCAAAGCGTTTTTCTTTTATATCCATGGGTCAGACCTCCTTAATAGCCGTCTTTTTGCCATAGCCTTTTGGAACGAGGCCAAGTGTTCTCATTTTATTCATATTAAAAAGCCATACATCTTTACTAAATCTTTTTTTACTTTCGTGCCAATTACAAAGAATGTTATTTACTACATCATCATCTGTAAACGTTTTTTTATCAATCAAGAAATCATTCCAAGCCCCATACAAAGTTGCAATAACCTCTGCTTGTTCTGTGTCAAAATCATCAAAAATAGTTATGATGCGCTCAATTTCTGTATTGTAATCAGCAAAATATTTTTTATAATATTTTATGTATTCATTTGTCTCCTTAGTTGATTTATATGAAACTCCACCTTTTCCTTCATTTATCTTAAACCAATTATGTTTTTTTCCTATTATTCCTTCGCATTCGTAAATTGACTTATCAAAAGGACCGGCGACATCTCTGGTATACTCCGTTTTAAAATCAAAGCCAATGTGATTTTCTATTGTAAAGAGCATTTTTTCTAGTTTCACTCTGCCTTTGTTATTGTTTGATGTATCAAGTATTTTGCACATAAGAATTGCCTGTGCAAATCTTGCTTTTTTTGTATTATAAACAGCAGGATATATGGGAGCAACGATTCTAATATCATCATTTGACATTAGAATAGTCTTTTTTCCTGTCACATATTCATAGATAAGTGATTTTTTGTATTCTTCCAAATTCGTAATAAGTTTTTCTTTTTCTAAAATGAGGTTGTCTATTTCACGACATTTGCTATTAAGGTATTCTGATATTTCTCTTTGTTCCCTTAGCGGAGAATAGACCAATCTCAAATCTTTTATTCCATCAGAACTAATGGTGTATTGCCCTGCTGATGTTTTGATATGATGACTTATATCAAATTTACAATTCTTGCTTTGTAGATACCATAAAATAAACTGTGTATCAACAAGTTCTTGGTTAAATTCAACACGAATTATATGGTCATTAAATGCAACAATTTCTCCAACTTCTTCATATATCACACATTTCCCTACCAAATCCTTGCTTCCATTCACTCTAACAAACAAAAAATCACCATTGTTCAAAGCATAAGTTTTCTTTTCGTTTTCGGATAGTTTAATTCTATTCAAATCACTATAATCTATTTTTCCTATTCCAATGTTTTTCAACCTTAAAACAATTTCCCCAACAGAGACTTCTAAATCTCGTCTTGTCAGACCATTCATAGTATTTGTAATTATTCTGCTGAATTTTGCTAATCTATAATGTGTAGGAATTTCACCTATCCACTCAATGCCGCTATCTTTCATCGGCACATTTTTATCAAGTCCTTTTGTGACGGCTTCTGTTATAACCGACTGCTTATACTCCTTGTAATTTTCAATACTTGCCTTTGTTTCGGAAATGATTTTATCAATTTCTGTAACCTTGCTGTCAAGAAAATCGGCTATTCTTTTCTGTTCGTGCAATTTCGGAACAGGTATATAGTAATTCATCAGCGTTTTTGTCGATAAAGTCCAGCGGTTATCATAAGAAACCCCCTTGCCGTGCGCAAAAAAAACCATTGCCCAATATTGTGTTTTAAAATAATAATCATAAAATACAGGGTAATAATTTTTGTTTGCTTTTAAGTTTATGTAGGCAGGACTAATAACGCCATAGACTTTGGATATACTGCAATTTGCACCACTGTATAAGTCCATAGGGTTTAAAAGTAAATCAAAAGGTTCCACAGGGTTGTAATTATAATAACTTTCCGCAATCTGCCCTTCTCCTGTTGATACATCTCTAACTTTAACACCGCTTCTTGCAAGCGAAAGGATAGTAGGCTCTTCTTGCTGTGCTTTTTCGTTTTTTCTGGTAAAAGCATTTTTTACCCTGCCTATTTCCCACTCACTCGGAATATCGCCTATCCACTCAATACCGCTGTTTTTCATTTCTCTTGTCATTTGCTTTCACGCTCCTCAAACAATGCTTTAAGCGAAGCAGTGATACTTGCCTCCTGCGAGCTTATAATTTCTGCGATTTCATCGGAACTTCTCGGAGCCTGATATTTATAAAAATATCTTGTAAAGGGTATTTCATAGCCAACCTTTGTTTTGCTTTTATCTATCCACGCCGCCGCATTATACGGTTTTACCTCTCTTGCAAAATAACTGTCTATATCTTCCACAAGCGGAACGTTTTCATAATCCCGTTTTGAAGTGTCGGGGACAGGCTGGTTTTTCTTGCCTTTGGTTACGATTTCTCCGTTTTCGTCATACAGCGGACTTTCAATTTGAATACGGTTAAATCCGAAATCTTCATTATTGAAAATTTTGCTTTCACACACTTTTCCGTCAAAATCATATTCCTTTGTCCTGTAATCTCCGTAAACCTTAACGATAGCCTCACGGCATTTGTCGGTTATATCGTATCTTTTATTTCCTATATTTTTTCTGCGCTGTTCCGCCATTTTGGACGCGTCTATAAGCTGAACCTTGCCCTGTCGGTGCAGAGGTTTGTTTTTTGAGATTATCCAGATATATGTTGTAATTCCCGTGTTATAGAATACATCTGTTGAAAGCTGAATTATACAGTCGAGCCAGTCATTCTCTATCATATACCGGCGGATTTCGCTTTCGCCGCTTTCAGCCGCACCGGTAAAAAGCGATGAGCCGTTATGTATAATCGCCATTTTGCCGTCGTCTTTCAATTTTGCAATTCCGTTTAAATCAAAAAGCATTTGTCCGTCGGATATTTTGGGCAAGCCGACGCCGAATCTGCCGTTGTCGCCCAGAGCGTGTTCCGCCTCAACCTCTCTTTTTGCGGTTTTCCATTCGATACCAAACGGCGGATTTGAGATGATATAATCAAATTTATAATTCGGGAATTTATCGTCCGAAAGCGTGTTGCCGAGCTTCATATTATCAGCATTGCCGCCGTGAATAAGGGCGGAGGATTTTGCGATAGCAAATGTTTCAGGATTTAACTCTTGCCCGAATGTTCTTACGTCAGCCTCGGAATCAAGAGCCTTTAACCGCTCCGTCATACAGGTGAGCATTTGAGAAGTACCCATTGTCATATCATAAACCGTCTTTGCAACGCCTTCTTCAATTAAAAGGTCTTTATCTTCGGAAATAAGAATATCGGTCATAAGATATATAATATCTCTCGATGTGAAATGCGCTCCGGCTTGTTCGTCATAACTTTCCGAAAATCTCTTTATCAAATCCTCAAAAATATATCCCATATCAACGGAAGTGATTTTATCTGCTCCCATATAGGCACTCGGTTTATTAAACGCCTCTATGACGAGGAATAAAAGACCGTTGTTTGCAAGTTTTTTGATTTCGTTGTCAAATTCGTAATTTTCCAAAATGTCCTGCACATTTTCAGAATATCCCATTATATAATTGCGGAAATTATCTTCAATATGCGTTGCGTCTTCGGTCAGCTTCCCGAAATCATATTTGCTGATGTTGTAAAATGAGTAGCCGGCGGCACGCTCCAAAAAGCCGGATTTAACTTCAAGGTGTTTTACATTTTCGTATGTTTCCAAAACCTTATTCTTTGTCGGAATAAGGCAGTCGTTAAATCTTTTCAAGACGCAAAACGGCAAAATTACTTTTCCGTATTCGTGCGGTTTGTAATAATCACGCAGCAGGTCAGCAACGCTCCAAATCAAGTTTGATTTTTCCTGTATATTTGTTGTGGTTTGTGTAAGTAATTCTGACATTGTAAATTTCTCCTTTATTTATAGTTTAACGTATCATATCTCCATACTCGACCAAACTAACATTACCCATCTCATTCGCTTTATCTTCACAGCCTTTTGTAAAGCCTGACTTTGAGAACAGGTAATAATGTTTGGTTTTATAATTAAACAGTTCGCTTCGTTTCACAAGTGTTTCCAAAACGCCGAGATCAACCTTTTCGTTTGTCCACTTACACTCTGCAAAAAGGGCAGTATTTTTGTCTTGTTCGCCCATAATGTCGATTTCTTCCTGACGCTTTTCTTTCGGATTATTGCCCCACCAGCGACCGAGAGCCGTAAACTCAACCGGACAGTTGCCGGAAAGGAGCTGTTTCCACAAATACTGTTTACAGATTTCCTCAAAAACCTTGCCCATATAGTCCGAAAGCTGTGGCTCGATACGCCTATATGCCAAATCTGCGGCGCCGCGGGCGATAATTGAATTATTTTCAAACACGAACCGATACCAAAAGCGGAACATATTATCTTCAATCGAATAAACCGACTTTCGGGATGCCTTTTCGCCGTACGGTGTTTCTTTCTGCACAATTCCCAAGTTAATCAGATTTTTGAGATAAATTGCACAAACATTGGTATCTTCGCCGACTTTGCCCGAAATTTCCGACAT
>ERZ839767.5118-NODE-5118-length-12227-cov-24.620112_pt1 | contig 12227 bp, 10 predicted proteins | sample MGYA00519879_ERZ839767 | MGnify/ENA primary metagenome ERZ839767 (study PRJEB31850, sample SAMEA3708852) | human gut metagenome | biome: human gut; feature: human-associated habitat; material: faeces | place: China | collected 2014 ...
ACATACGAAATGGAATGTAAGCGATATCTGCTGCGAACCGGAATTAACCAATAAAAAGCCGACAATTTTGCCGGCTTTTTATTGTTATTTTTTATGCGAGGCATTTTTCTTGATAAAAGTTGTAAGTTGCGTTATTATGAAAATAAAATTATTAGAGGATATATAGATGAAGAGAATCGAAGAATTAGATTTTACACGTATCATTGCCATGATTGCTGTGATTACGATACATGTAACGAGTGCTTACATTGGCTATCAAAGCAATATTCTTGTCATGGGAATGAATGTGGCATTTATTTTGAATCAATTAACTCGCTTTGCAGTACCGCTGTTCATCCTCCTTTCGGGAACCTCACTGGGGCTCAGAGCAAACGATGATAGTTATAGAGGATTCTTGCATAAAAGACTGACAAAAATAGGGATTCCATATTTGGCATGGACTGCAGTTTATATCATTTATAACAACCACTCAGACCTTAGCGCAATAAATTTTCGATCAGTTCTGAGAACGGTTTTATTAGGACAAGCCGCACCACATCTATACTTTGTTGTTATTATCTTTCAATTTTATCTGATATTTCCATTTTTAAGACGTTATATCAGCAGGGAACCATGTAAGTGTGTTTTGGGGGCATTTGTTATTACCTATGGGATTCAAAAACTGTTTTATTTTAGGCGGTTAGGTATTGATCTAATTCCCAATGTACTGCAACCGTATTTATGGCTGTTGTTTCCGACTTGGATATTTTATTTTGTTACAGGGGCGGTTCTCTCTGAATATCGATTAACACTCATCCAAAAGATTACTTCACAGAATACAGTGACCATATTATTTGTGACTTTTTTGTTTTCGGGATTGTATGTGATTGAGAGTCATATCACAGGAAATATTGAATCAATAAAAACATCATTAGACTTATATGTGCCACTCGTATTGTTGTCAACATTTTCAGTTTGGAAATATGCGGAAAAGATTCACGCAAGTCACATTGCGGTGAAAATCCTATCGAAACATTCCATGACGATTTATTTTATGCACGTTTTAGTCTTACGAATTTTTCGGCATTTTTCAATTTTCGAAAGGGGAATGTCGGGAATGTTGTTCTTACTTGCTGCTGTTTTCGCGTGCTCCCTGTTTGTTGCCATTTTTTTGGATAATATTATTTGGAAAGTCAAGGCAAATAAAACAACCCATTGATAAGGTACAATAACTTGCGCAAATTGGAAAAAGTATAAAAGAAGACATAGCTTGCAGGCTCTGGTAGAATGAAGTTACCACACACCATTCTGAAAGGAGACAGCAAACTATGTCCGAGAAAATTGTACAGAGGAAACGCTGACCTACTGCGATTTTCCCAGCGAGCATTGGACCCGCATCCGTACCAACAACGTGATCGAGCGGCTGAACCGTGAGATCTGCCGCCGCACCCGTGTGGTGGGGACATTCCCTGACGGGAACTCCGCCCTGATGCTGGTCTGCGCCCGACTTCGCCACGCGGCGGGCACCCAGTTGGGCTGCAAGAAATACATGAACATGAAGCATTTGGAGGCAGCTTTGGACGACGCCTCCATTGCCGGCTGACTTCATTCAGCCGGAGCCTGCAAACAATTTTGCGCATAAATCTTGACGGGACCGGCTAAACCTCACCTATACTCGTCTTCTACAGCAAAAAACGGTGCAGACCTTGAATTTCTGAACATACAGGTTCAAGTGTCTGCACCTTTTCAAATATTTACTTGTTCAGTGCTGCCATAATCTCTTCTTTATAAGGCATCGCCGGTGCTGTACCGAGCTTTTCGACCGACAGTCCGCCGGTTACATTGCCATATATAAGCGCAGCTTCAAAGCTCATTCCCGCCGCAAGCGCCGCAGTAAAGCCGCCGTTAAAGGCATCACCTGCTCCCGTTGTGTCAACAACATTTACCTGAATCGGCGCACCGGTAAACTCAGACTGTGCATTTTTGGCATAATAGCCCTTGTTTCCGAGCGTGATGACAACATTCTTAACTCCCTTGCCGAGAAGAACATCTGCCGCCTTTGAGGCGCTCTCATAACCGGTAACTGCAATGCCTGTTATGATTTCTGCTTCTGTTTCGTTGGGGGTGATGTAATCTATGCCGTTCAACACCTCATCAGGCAGCTTTCTTGCCGGTGCAGGATTAAAAACAGTCGTCACACCTGCCTGCTTTGCCATATCAAGCACCTTGTAGGTAGCCTCCGGATTTGTTTCAAGCTGGCAGAGAACCGTTCCCGCTGAGGCGACAGTTTCTTTAAGCGCCTGAACCTCCTCGGGCTTGAACTCTCCGCAGGCACCGATAATTACAATGATTTCGTTCTGTCCAGTAGCTTCGTTTACGATTATCAGTGCAGCGCCTGTGTCAGAATTTTTATCAACAATGATTTTTGAGGAATCGATTCCCTCTTTGTCATAGAAATTAAGTGCCAGCTTTCCGAAGTCGTCCTCACCGAGTCTGGTTACAAGTGTTACATCGCCTCCGGCTCGCTTTGCAGCTACCGCCTGGTTGGAGCCCTTTCCTCCCGGCCCGCTTTTGAAGGACACACCCATTACCGTTTCGCCCTCTGTGGGAAACTTAGGGGTTCTGCCGGTAAGGTCAGTTACATAGCTGCCAAACACTACTATCTTTTTGTTTTCCATTGCTTTTCTCCTTTTGCTGACACGCTGCAGCTATCACAATTATATCTGAATATCGAACATTTCGTAAAGGTCAAGTCTGTCAATGTGCAGAACAAGCTTGCCGTCTGAATACTCAAAGCCCATTTCCCTGCCGTCTGATACGCGGGTTATCTTTGCAGGCTTTTCCGTCCTTATGCAGATATTGAAGTCAAATACCGGCAGAACCTCATCTGCGTACTGCAGGTTGATTGCAGACAGATATTTGCCCTCTTCATCCTCCCACAGCTGATACTCAACCACATACGGCGTATCGTCTGAAGCGAAGCTCATCTCAGGCACATACTTCTTTACAAATGATGTGAATACCTTTCTTGGCTGTGTCAGGCTTGTGCTCTCAAAGGGTGCACATGCCCATATTATCTTGCCCTTGCCGACCTCTGCTTCCATCATTGCAGGGTAGTCTGTTGCGATTCCGGGTGGGTCTGAGTGCATGGATGCACTCTCATTGCGCGGGTCATTCGGGTCCGCTTCCACCTGAAGCTCGAGGTCTGCACACACCAGGAATGAGCTTGCCTGCAGTGAATACGGCAGCGTCAGCTTTGCAAGCACCTTGCCGTTCGTTGCTCCTTCAAGAATATACGCACTGTCGTACACTGTCAAAGGATATTTTCTGCTGTACTCACCAAACAGCGGTGCCACCTCATCCTCGGGGGCAATATAAGTGATTGTTTCGTCGGTACGTCCCGTTATCTTTCCGCCGAAAATCTCCTCAACCAGAGGCTGTGCGCTGTGACCGCTGATATACGCTATGCCGCCGTCTTCGACATAAGCCTTCAGCGCAGACATATTTTCCTTGCTCATATTGGGCGCATCGCTCACGATAAGCATTTTTGCTTTGCCCCACTGCTCAGGGTGGAAGCTGGTATACACGCTGTAGGGTATATGCGCTCTCTGCAGCGTTTCGCTGACATTGATGCTGCTGTCAAGATGCGGTATTGCCCTGCTAATGTTCTTGCTCTCAGAGATGTCCATAGGCGGCATCTCCTCGTCGTACTTGCCGTGCAGATTGAAGTATATGCCTATATCCGTGCAGGGCTTGCCCTTTGAGAAATACTTTTCAAACTTTGCCGCATCATCATATACATTCTTAAGGCGGCTGTACACCAGCGGTTCATATGTGCCGGTCATATCCACTGCGTCAACAAATATGTTGCTGCCGTGATTGATAAATGACAGCATTGCATGGAGCTTCATCATTACCTCGGATTTAATAGTGGTATGCTCGTCAAGAGACGGCTCGCACCTTGAGGTAGTATAGTTGAACGGCAGATTGGGCGTCATATTGTAGTACATTTTGCAGGCAAAGGTCTGCTGAGAAAAACCGCCATACAAATCGCCGGAAACTGCATCGCTTGCAATCGTGGCATTCTCGGTTACGCCCATCATCCAGCTTCCCGGCATGGTGGAGTTCTGCATTTCGACAACTGCGCCGGGATTGACCATCTTGACGGAATCGTAGATGTACTGCATATAGTCCTGCAGCCACTCCTCGCGCTTGCGCTGGAAAAGCTTCCAACGTTCGTCCTTCCAATTGACAATTCTCGGCATTTCTCCGCCGACTTCCTTTTCCCATCTTGCTCTGCAATTGTCGCAGTAGCATACTGTGGGCCAGAAGGTCATATCCGCAAAAAACGCCTCATAGGGACCTACATATTCAGTGAAATCTGCAATCTGGTCTCTGCAGAACTTTTTGTAGCCCTCGCTGTTCGGGCAGCAAAGGCCGAATCTTCTGCCCTTGTCGCGCGAATAGTGGCCGTCTATGTCTTTAATTCTCCACTCGGGATGGTGGTCATATGCCCAGTTGTTATAAATCATGCTGAAGTATACATCAACATCCATTCCGCCCTTGTGCATTTCATCGTACAGCCTTTTGAATGCATCTTCATTTCCGATGAGACCCGGGTGCATTTCGCCAACCTTTGTAGGCCAGTAGGAATAGCCGTAATGGGACTGAATGTACATCATTCCCGCCTCAGCACCTGTTGAGATAATGTCCTTAGCAAGAGCCTCCGGGTCAAACTGCTTAAGGAATTCGTCTCTCGTTACATTTACATGCATATCAAGAGAGTATTTCTTATATTTATCAGAATATCTGAATGCCATGATCGCGCTCCTTTATTTTATATCTGAATATCGAACATTTCGTAAGCACATACTTCTTTACAAATGATGGTGTGTCGTGGCTTCATTCTGCCAAAGCCTGTAAGCTATGTCTTTTTATGCTCTTTTCAATTTGCGCAAGTTTTTGAAAGAGCCTAATTGAACTCAATTAGGCTCTTTTCATTAATTCTTTTCTTCTTGCTTTTCTTTCAAAGAATCCGCTGATACGCTTGTTGTTCAGCGCAATACCCATTACGATTATGAGCATAACACCCAGCACAACATCCTGCATCTTGCTCGGGACACCCAGAGCAATCAATGCATTGAACATCATGGAAAGGGTGAACTGGCTTATGAATACACCAAGCGTCAGATTGCACCATTCCTGAATTGCAAATGCAATCAGCACGCCCATAAGAGGCTGGAATATCATTGAGATACTCCTCAGGGAAGAAACCGTGGTAATGCTGTTTGCATAAGAAATCTGCAGGATTGCGGTGATGCCGATAAAGATACCGGCAAGCACAAAGGTCATATACTTGGTATTCATTGCATTGACGCCAAGTGCGTTGGCGAGAAGCTCCTCATTACCTACCGCGCGAATGTGGCAGGCAATGCAGGTTTTATTGTATATGTAATAGAACAAGAGTGCGCTTGCTCCCAATATAATCAAACTATAGGGGAATTTGCCGATAATGCCGACATCAGCGGGAATTGTCTTGCTGACGCCGAGACCGATTTTCTGTGCAAGTATCTCGTAGATGAGCAGCAGGCCCAGAGATACAATGAGACAGGGAATCTTCAGCAGCTTGTACACAGTGCCGTTAATTACACCCAGCACAACGCCAACGGCTATGCAGCCGATGATGAGGCCGGGAATTCCCATTGTGTTTCCGAGAGAACCTCCTATCATTGCAGCAATTATCATAGCAGATGCGCAGCTGAGATCGAACATACCAATTGCGTTGGTAAAGCACATTGCATATCCCAGAGTTGTAGGGATAATGGCTTGAGACAGAACAATCTTCAGAGAATGGAAGCCGTAATTATCTATGCAGGCAGTCAGAATTAAAAAGATGACCACCGGTACGGCAAGTACGATAAATATATTGTTCTTTTTTTCCTTCATAACAGTAAACCTTTAACAACGATTATTGTCAGTAATAATGCAGCTGCTGCATTACTTTTCATAAGGGGAAAACGTGCGTCATTCATAACACATATAAAGCAAAAACGCAGAGATGGGTGACGGTTTTTTCAGTGCCGGGGGGAGAATAAACCTCCCCCCGGAATTTGTGTGGTGTTAAGTTCAGGCTAATTGAACGCAATTACTTTGCAAAGGGAACATATTCAACGCCGTTGGGTCCCTTTACGGGTGCTGCGAGGTCTGCATGTGCAGCATAAATGTCGGCGAGGTTGAATGCATTACCCCAAGCGATGATGTCTTCACCGGTTACATCGGGATTGTAGGTGATGAACAGGTTCTGCAGCTCTTCAAAGGTGTAAGTAGGAAGTGCTCCTTCGCAGAACTTGCTGTAATCCTTGAACTCTTCAGCGGAGCCGACTGCACCGAAGGAGATGGGAACATCCCATGCCTGTCCACCGAGGCGGCCGCCATTGAGGATTGCGTTCATCTCGAGCATACCGCAGGCAATCTGAACGGGGATGTAAATACCGCCCTGTGCGCAAATGATTCTATCCTTCTCGAAGCAGGTGTCGAGTCCGGTCAGGAAGTCAATAACGCTGATCTTGATGTGGTTGTCGGGGTCGTACTGCTCAAGCGCGGAGAGCGTGCCGTCGAGGATGTTCATGCCCATGGAGCAAGCGATGTAAACACCGTCGAGGTCGGGATTTGCAACGATGAAGCTTTCAACTGCCTGTGCTGCGTCAGCTGCCTGCTGGAGGTCTCTTGCCTCAGCAACAACTTGCATGCCGTACTCGTCAAGCGCCTTCTGCATGCCCTTTTCACGAAGTGCTGCGCAGGAGCTGCTCTTGTCCAAAGAGATGAGGCCGATCTTCTTCATGCCTGCTTCGCCCATTGCCTTAACTGCTGCATAGCCTGCGTTCAGGTCGGACTGAACTGCGGTGCCGCAGAAGTAGGGAGATGCGTATACAACATCACGTACCTCGGGGTCGAGGATGTCGCGCCATGCAACTGCCCAGTAAACCTTGTTCTCTTCGCAAAGCTTTGCAACCTTGATGAGCATAGTGTCGTTGCAGGGGCAGATGGTGATCATATTGCAGCCTGCAGAGATAAGTTTCTCAACGCTGGAAATCATATGATCGGGGTCGGTCAGGTCGTCAGCTTCTGCAACTGCGGTGCCGCCGTTGGGGAAGTTGCCGCACAGGTAAACCATGTTCTCAAGGTAGGAATACTGTGCAGGGTTTGCGGTGTTTTCCATGGGGATGCCGAGCTTGAACTCGGGAAGTTTTGCTGCGGGATCTTTCCCCTCAGCGCCTTGCTGGCCGCATGCACAAAGTGCAAACACCATAACTGCCGCCAGCAAGAGGGCGATGACTTTCTTCATATTTTTTTCTCCTTTTTCTTTTCATTACTCTGCCGGTAATGAGAATTACAAAATTCACTTGATTACCTCTACGCTCTTTCTTTCAAATGTAAGCGCAATTACAATAAGGAATATAAATCCCTTGATAAGTTGCTGAGTCAGTGTCTCAACGCCCCACAGGGTCATACCATTTGCAAGTGCCGCCATCGTGATGCTGCCGATTACCGCACTTCTGAACTTAACGGACGAGCCGCCTGTGATCAGCACGCCGCCGAGCATCAGCGCCTGCAGCGCATTGAATTCCAAATTGCTTGCCGTGCCGATATTAGCAGCACCAGAGCGGATGAGGAAGAAGAATGCAACAAGACCGGAGGCCAAACCCGTGAACACATAGCTTCCGTACTGAACGAGCTTTACTCTTACGCCGGACTGTCTGCAGACTTCCAGCCTTGAGCCTATTGCGCGGCAATGCTTGCCGAACATGGTGTACTTAAACAGTATGAAGCTAATAATACCGAATACCAGCGCAACTGTGATTTTAAGCTGCTGAGAATCGAGCATCATCATCTTGATGGGTATGGACTGAACACCCGACTGGAGCAGCAATTCAACAAAGCCCTTCAGGATGAAGGACATTGCTATTGTAGCAATAAACGAGTCAATTCTAAACTCCGTAACAATCAAGCCGTTCAGCAGGCCGCACAGCAGTCCGACCAGCAGCGCAACCGGCAGGACCAAATTGCCGCTTATAGATGATGCGTGTGCCGCAAGTGCCGCCGCAAGTGCCACAACGCCGCCCAGGGACATATCGTTTTTGCCCTGCGCCATAACAAAAATCAATGCGTATGTAACAATCAGAAGGCTGAAAGCCTCGTTGAACAGCGTGTTGAAGTTTGTCTTTGTAAATACTTTTCCGCCGCTGACCGCATTGAAGAATACCAACACTAATATGAGGCCTAATACGGGAATAATGTCAGACAGGTGCGCCTTGATCCAGCTTTTTGCCCCGCCGTTTTCATGCTTTTTTATATCCGTTTTCATTAGAAAGCACCTATCACCTATATCATGTAATTAATAATATCTCTGTCGGACAACTCTTTGCTTCTCTGAAACTCTTTTGTGATTTTGCCGTCCTTCATGATAAGCAGTCTGTCGCTCATACCTATCAGCTCAGGCAGCTCCTCGGAAATCAGTATTATGGTCCTGCCGTCCGCTTTCATTTTTTCCATGATGCGGTAAATCTCCGCTTTAACGCCGATGTCTATGCCTCTGGTGGGACAGTCCATTATCAGAACGGAGGCATCGAAGCCCACCCATTTCGCAATAACGACCTTCTGCTTATTGCCGCCGGACAGATGCATACAAAGCTGTTCCATTCCGCTGGTTTTGATTTCGAGCGTATTTATGTAGGAATTCGTAAACTCCTTCTCTCTCTTATCCGTGATGAATATGCCCTTCTGCAGCTTACTCAGGGACGGAAGGCAGATGTTATCACGAATGCTTGCTGCTGTGAGAATTGCTTCTTTGTCGCGATCCTTGGAAATGTAGCCGATGCCCAGCTTCATTGCATCAGTCGGATTTTTGAACTCAACGCCGCCATGATACCTGGTAACGCCGATCGTACGCGGTTCAAGACCGAATATCAGCTTGCCCAACTCGTGCATACCGCACTCGTTCAGGCCGCCTATGCCGAGTATCTCGCCCTTATACGCATCGAACGAGACATCGGTAACAATTCCCTGCGTAATATGCTCAACCGAGAGGACAACCTCGTCCTCGTGGCTCGGCTTGAAATCCTCGCGATAGTAGGCTCCGACCATTTCTCTGCCAACCATCAGCTGCTTGATCAGATCGGCATTGAATTTCTCCTTCGGCACCTCGTCAATGTAAATGCCGTCTCTGAAAACCGTCAGATAGTCGCATTTTTCCATAAGCTCATCTATGTCATGTGAGATGAAGATTACGGACTTGCCTTCTGACTTCATCTTTTCCATCAAGCCGTAGAGAATATCGCGGCCGTTCTTGGAAAGTGCGCTGGTCGTCTCATCTATTATCAGAACCTTTGGGTCTGAATACATTGCTCTTGCTATCTCTACAAGCTTTCTGTCCTCAAAGGAAAGTCTGCCGCAGGTCATTCTGGCGTCAATGTGCTGCATCTGAAGCTCATCAAGAATCTTCTGTGCGGCATTCGCCATTTTTTTCGTATCCAGCCTGATGCCGTTATGAAACTGCTTTTCTTTTCCGATGAATATGTTTTCCGCAACGGTTGTGCTCGCAAAGGTCCCCTGCTCCTGAACAATCATGCAAACGCCCTTAGCTGCTGCGTCAATCATATTCTTAGGGCAATACGGCTCACCATCCAGGAAGAGTTCACCTGAATCATAGGGATAAATGCCCGAAACGATTGAACACATCGTGCTCTTGCCTGAGCCGTTCTCGCCCATCAGGCCGTGGATTTCGCCGGGCCTCAGGCAAAAGTGAACATCATTCAATGCCACAGTAGGCGGGAAAGTCTTAATTATGTTTTTAGCTTCAAGAAGAAAACGGTTACTCATCAGTTATCACCATCAACAAATTATTCGTTGAGAAGCTTTATGCCCGAGCTTGTGCCGAGTCTGTCTGCACCGGCCTCAAGGAATGCAAAAAGGTCTGCCTTGGTCTTCATACCGCCTGCTGCCTTTACTTTTACATAAGGTGCAACATTGGCCTTCAAAAGCTTTACATCCTCCAGCGTTGCGCCACCGGTGCCAAATCCGGTTGAGGTCTTAATATAGTCGGCCTTTGCATCCGAAACGCACTTGCAAAGTGCGATTTTTTCCTCGTCAGTCAGATAGCAGGTCTCAATGATAACCTTCAGAATCTTGTCCCCGCACGCCGCTTTGACGGCCTTGATCTCTTCGGTAACAGCATCAAACTTATGCTCCTTTGCCCAGCCGATGTTGATTACCATATCGATTTCATTTGCGCCGTCTTCAATTGCCTGCTTTGCCTCTGCAACCTTGATTGAAGTGGTGGAATATCCGAGGGGAAAGCCAATTACGGTGCATATATTGACATCCTTATATTTGTTGTGAATGTAATTTACAAAGCTTGCCGGAATGCATATAGATGCAGTGCCGTATTTCAGCGCCTCCTCTGCAATGGCTTCAATCTGCTCTGTTGTGCTAAACGCCTTGAGGAGCGTATGGTCAATGTGTCCGTATACTTCTTCTTTCTTCAATGTTATATATCCTTTCAGCTTTTGTGAAAATATTTATTTATCACAAGTTTTGTTCATCCTGTAACATATGTTAACATAAAGAAAAATTTGAGTCAATATTTCAAAACTTTTTTGTGAATAGTTCATAATATCCATCTCTTTGTTTGTATAAAACCAACACTTTTTTAACATCCGCTCTTTTTAGCTGTTAATCGGCAGCGATTGTTAACACATTTTGTTGACATGTTAACATTTTGCTTTGCTGTATAACAAAAGTCATTTATCTGATTGCCAATACGCACATTTTCTCAGAATAATGCGAAATTCGGCGCATTTCAGATGAAATATCCGGCTTATAATCGTATTACCGCGCCTCTGTATCCCAGCAAATCTGCAAATTTTGTTAAAACCAAGGTGCATTTCCCCTTTGTTGCTATTGAATTTTCTCTGTCGCTGTGATAAATTTGTTATAAATTAAAAATATTACGAGCATTTTGTTAAATACCGTTCAGAAAAGGAGAAGGCTTATATGAAGAACAAGCCCGAGCGTATCAGCTGTATTCTCTCCATCCTGGCAAACAGAGTAGGTGAATCCATAAGCGCGCTTGCCTCGGAAATCGGAGTCTCGGATATGACCATACGCCGAGACTTGCACGAGCTGTCCGCGCAGGGATATACCACCGTTATCAATGGCGTTGCAATTCTGAATGATAACCAGGATGGCTCGAAGATAAAGAAGGACTATTTCATTCACGACGAGAGACAGAGCATGTCCGGCAGCAAGGAGGCAATCGGTCTGGAGGCCTGCAAGCTCATTGAGCCGAATGATATCGTTCTGATAGATACGGGTTCCACCACAGAGTGTATGCTCAAGCACTTAAATCTGGACTTTCCCATCACGGTAGTGGGCTACACTCTGAACACTATGGTTGCCTGCCAGAACAGAAGCAACATCTCTCTCATTTGCGGCGGCGGATTTTACCACAGGAACACCGAGCTTTTCGATTCTCCCGAAGGAGTCGCGCTTATATCCAGACTGAATATCAACAAGTGCTTTATGGCAGCAGCTGGAGTAACTTCAAAAGGAAACCTTTCATGCATCGAGCCGTATGAATTTATGTACAAGAAGGCGGCTATCAACTCATCATCCACAAGAATTCTACTGGTCGACTCATCGAAGTTCGGCAAAATGCGTCCCTGCATGTTCTCAAATCTTTCAGATTTCGACATGGTAATTACAGACAGCGATATAGGCGGAAACTGGATTAGCCTCTTTGAGCAAAGCAATCTGAAGTACATAATCGTCTGATGCGTGCTATTATCTGTTTTGCGCATCCTTAGCACCGCTTCATCTATTACAACAAGAATTCAACAGGCTCAGAGTCGGAATTTCGACTCTGAGCCTGCTATATCTTTGACCCGCAGGTGTTGGGTGTTCAAATTCTCTCGGGGTGGCATTTGCGCCTGTCAGGTCTTGCTTTCGGTCTTGGCGGTGTCCGTCCCGGCAAGAAGCTCGTCCGGTAATGTCATAAGCCCCTATCCACTCAAAGCCTTTGTCGTCTCCCAGAGAAAAGGCTAGGGACTGTCCGGGCGGCGAAGGGAGCTTTTCTCATGGATAAGCACCCTCGTTGTCGGACTGTCTTTCAGCTCGGCAATAAACAGCAGACTGCGGATTACCGCCGCCTGTTCGACAGCAACATCACCGTCAAGGGCATGAACCCCGCC
>ERZ839767.5124-NODE-5124-length-12185-cov-2.440148_pt1 | contig 12185 bp, 7 predicted proteins | sample MGYA00519879_ERZ839767 | MGnify/ENA primary metagenome ERZ839767 (study PRJEB31850, sample SAMEA3708852) | human gut metagenome | biome: human gut; feature: human-associated habitat; material: faeces | place: China | collected 2014 ...
GAGTTAGTGCCAGAGGAATACCGATAAGCTGCCCAAGCACCACGCCGATGTTGTCGGCAACCCAGTCCATAATGTCGCCGCTGCGGTTGCCACCTGTGCATGTAGCTTGAACGATTTCTATCAAGCCTCCCATGATCACAGGCAGCAAAAGCGTGTAGATCCATGCCTGCTTGTTGAGCGGTCGTGTATGCTGACGCCCGTATTCTGCCCATACGATGGTGCACAGACCACCGTAAAGAATGAAGTGTGTCCATTTGTCGATCATGCTGACGTCGCTCAAGGGCGTTTCCGGAATGGGGATCAGACAGAGCACCCATATCACCGCAACGCTGAGCACTGACAATGGGTAAGATGTTAGGATCTTGTGCATATCTGTTATCTTTTATTGCTTTTTCCTGCAAAATTACAATATTATTTTATAATTTTGCAATCAAATAGAAATGATTTGTATGTTATGTCAGAAGAAAGAGCAAGTTTCGGAAGTAAGATAGGCATGATATTGGCCACGGCCGGTGGTGCCGTCGGCTTGGGAAACGTGTGGCGCTTCCCCTATATGACGGGAGAGAACGGTGGGGCCGCTTTCATCCTTATATATATAGGATGTGTGCTGCTGTTGGGCATTCCGTGTATGATCTCGGAGTTTATCATTGGGCGTCACGGCGCGTCCAACACTTTCCGCGCCTATTCCAAGATGTCCGGTGGAAAGGCTTGGAAGTATGTGGGACTGTTAGGCGTGCTCACTGGATTCCTGATCACGGGCTACTATGCTGTCGTCTCGGGATGGTGTCTGCAATATATCTATGCTTCAATCGTGGGTGATCTGCATGGAGATCCTACTGCCGTGAAGACTTATTTCGACACTTTTGCCGCCAGTCCGATGCGTCCGATCTTCTGGACGATCATCATCTTGTGGATCACCTACTTCGTGATTATCCATGGCATCCGCGGTGGCATTGAGAAAGCCTCGAAGTTGATGATGCCTACACTCTTCGTTTTACTGCTGGTCATCGTGGTGGCCGCGTGTCTGCTGCCGGGTGCCGAGAAGGGTGTAGCCTTCCTTTTGAGGCCCGACTTCTCGAAGGTGACGCATCAGACTTTTCTGAATGCGTTGGGGCAGAGCTTCTATTCGCTGAGTATCGCGATGGGTTGCATCTGTACCTATGCTTCTTATTATACCCGACAAACCAATCTCGCCAACTCTGCCATTCAGGTGGCATTGGTCGACACCTTCGTGGCCATCCTTGCCGGATTGGTCATCTTTCCTGCTGCATTCTCGGTGGGTGTGAATCCTGGCAGCGGCCCGTCGCTGGTGTTTATCACCCTGCCCAATGTCTTCAATCAGGCGTTTGCTGGTATGCCGGTGGTGGGATGGATCGTCTCACTGATGTTTTATGCGTTGCTGAGTCTGGCGGCTTTGACCTCCCTGATCTCTTTGCACGAGGTGAGCACTTCGTTCTTCAGTGAAGAGCTGCACTTGTCGCGCAAGACTGGAGCGACGATTGTGACAATCACCACCACCATCATCGGTGCTTTCTGCTCTTTGTCACTGGGCGCTGTCAACTGGTTGCATGTGGGCGACAAGACACTGTTTGATGTGTTTGACTTCGTCACCGGACAGATTTTCCTGCCGGTTGGCGGCTTCCTGACCTGCATCTTCTTGGGTTGGTTCATTCCCAAGTCGATTGTCAAGGATGAGTTTACCAACTGGGGCACGCTGCGCGGCCGCTTCTTCGGTGTCTTCCTTTTCTTGGTGCGCTTCGTCTGTCCGTTAGCTATCCTGAGCATCTTCCTGCATCAGTTCAATGTGATTTAGAACGGCCTCACCCCCCCAATCCTCTCTCCCAAGGAGAGGGGCGTAGTATGCTTCAAGAATAAGGTGGGAGGGAAGGAGCAACCCTTTGTGGTTAGCTTGGTTCTGTACGACGGCGCTCGGCGCCGTCCCCTTAGCTGCAGTGCGCCGCCCCCCTCTTCAATTCATCATTCAACATTCAACACTCATCATTGCTTATGTCTGAACGTGGTAGCTTTGGAACTAAGATAGGCGTCATCCTCGCTACGGCAGGATCTGCCGTAGGATTGGGAAACATCTGGCGCTTCCCTTATTTGACCGGACAGGACGGTGGAGCCGCCTTCCTGCTTGTCTATCTGGTGAGTATACTCATACTGGGCATACCCGGTATGATTGCCGAGTTTATCGTGGGACGGCATGGCGCTTCCAACGCGGCACGCGCTTACTATCAGTTGGGTGGTCGTTGGTGGTCGTTGATCGGCTATATGGGAGCCGTTACGTCCATGATCATCCTGGGCTTCTATGCCGTGGTGGCCGGATGGTGCTTGCAATATCTCGTCGTCTCCGTACTGGGAGGCATTCATGGCGACCCCGCTTATGTGGCAGCTTATTTCAAGAACTTCTCTTCTGATCCCGTGAAGCCATTGCTGTGGACCGTCGCTTTCATCGTGCTGACACATTTGGTTGTCATCCGCGGAGTGAGGAAAGGCATCGAAAAGTTCAGCAATATGCTCATGCCCACCTTATTTATATTGTTGCTCGTCATCGTGGTGGCTTCCTGTATTTTGCCCGGTGCCGGTAAAGGTATAGCTTTCTTGTTCAAGCCCGACTTCAGTAAAATCAATAGCAATGTCCTCCTTGATGCCTTGGGACAGAGTTTTTTCTCGCTGTCACTCGGTACGGCTTGCCTGTGTACCTACGCCTCTTATTTCAGCCGTCAAACCAATCTGTCAAAGTCAGCTTTGCAGATTGCCGGTATCGATACGCTTATCGCTGTGCTGGCCGGACTGATGATTTTCCCCGCGGCATTCTCGGTGGGTGTGCGTCCCGACAGTGGTCCCTCACTCATCTTCATCACGTTGCCCAATGTCTTTCAGCAAGCCTTCAGCCCAGTACTCGGGTATATCATCAGCGTACTGTTCTATGCGCTCCTGGCCTTGGCGGCACTGACCTCGACCATTTCCATGCACGAGATCGGCACAGCAATGTTCTATGAGGAGTTGCGTATCTCGCGTAAGAAGGGAGCCATCATGGAGACGCTGGTGTGTGTGACCATCGGTGTGCTCAGCTCGCTGTCGTGTGGTGCGGCAGACATCAGCCTTTTCGGAAGAACCTTCTTGGAGTGCTGTGACTATCTGACCTCCAATGTTCTTTTGCCGCTCGGCTCTTTCTTCACCTGCATCCTCATTGGCTGGGTGGTGCCGAATCGCATTGTCAAGGACGAGTTTACCAATTGGGGCACTGTGCGGGGCTGTCTCTATTCCGTTTGGCTCTTCACCGTCCGCTTCGTCTCGCCCGTGTGCATCCTCGCTGTGTTCCTGCATCAGTTGGGAATACTGTAGGGCTTGTTGGTGACAAATATACTATAAGATAAGAGGGAAAGCCGTGCTTCTCCCTCTTTTTTAATGTCATCGTGTTGGTAGATAGGCTGTATTCTCCTTTTGTACTGTTATTTAGATATTGTAGGATTTGAAACGTGAACTAAAGAATAGGGTACAATAGAAAAAGTATGTTTGAGCTTTTTGACTTAACTTTGCAATGTGTTTAATCTAAACCTATCTATTATTTATTAAATCTATGAACGTTACTTTAGGAAAGGCGACCCTTGTGTTAGGCTTATTGTCCTCTGCTGCTCTGTCTCTACCGCAGACTGCTCTGGCCGGTAATGTCGGTATGACACAAGCTGTGCAACAATCCAAGCGGATTACAGGTACTGTCAGTGACAAGATGGGCACACTTATTGGTGCTACCATCATGGAAAAAGGTACTAAGAATGGAACGGTGACCGATCTCGACGGTCACTTCACGCTCAACGTCAAACCGGGTGCTACACTCATTGTTTCTTATGTAGGATATGATGAGCAGGAAGTGCCGGTTGGCAGCAACTCCAATCTCAACATCACGCTCAAGGAGCACGGACGCAGCCTCAATGAGGTGGTCGTCATCGGCTATGGTACGCAGCGTCGTGAGGCCGTTACGGGTTCGGTCGCCAATGTGGGCGGTGAGGACTTGAACAAGATCGTTGCCCAGGATGCTGCCAAAGCATTGCAGGGACGTGTGGCCGGTGTGCTGATGACACAGACATCGTCGCAGCCGGGTGCTGAGATGCAGATCCGCATCCGTGGCCAGCGCTCGCTCAATGCCAGCAACGACCCGTTGATTGTCTTGGACGGTATCCCGTTTATGGGCAACCTATCAGACATCAATCCGGCAGACATCAAGAGCATGGACATCCTCAAGGATGCTTCTGCTACGGCTATCTACGGTTCTCGTGGTGCCAACGGCGTGATCATGATCACTACCGTCAAGGGCGCTATGGGCTCTCCCGCAAAGGTCAGCTACAACGCCTACGCCGGTTTCTCCAAGCTCTTCCATAAGTATCCGATGATGAGCGGACCGCAGTTTGCCAAGCTCCGCAAATATGCCGGAAAGTTTGAGAACACTGTCGACGAGTCGGATGACGTCAATACCGACTGGCAGGATCTCTTCTTCAAGACGGGATTCCTTACCAGCCATGATGTCGGCGTGTCGGGAGGTACCAACGGTGGCAGCTATAGCTTCGGCGCAGGTTACTATCACAACGACGGCGTGGTGCCTACCCAAGGCTTTGACCGTTACTCTGTGCGTGCCAACTTCGACCAGCGTGTGGGTGACTATTTCCGTTTCGGACTGACCACCAACAACAGTTATCGTGAGGTGACCGGCACACAGGTGGGACTGTACAACGTGCTGACGATGAGCCCGCTGGCGTCGCCTTACGATGCAGACGGCAAGCTCAAACGTACCATCAACATGCCGCAGGACAACCAATGGGTGCTCACGCGCAGTGTGGCCGAGGACTTGAAGGACAGTTGGCTCAATGAGAACAAAGGCTTTGGATCCTATAACACGCTCTTCGCAGAGGTGAAGTGCCCGTGGATAGAAGGTCTTTCTTACCGTATCAATATCGGTTTGAACTATCGCTCGTCCAAGCAGGGCGCCTTTACCGGTACGGGTGTGGGTAGTACTACAGCCACGACACCTAACTCAGCCTCCGTGCAGCAAGACATTACAAAGAACTGGGCGGTGGAGAATATCGTCACCTATGACCGTATCTTTGCCGAGAAGCATCATATCAACTTCACCGGACTCTACTCTGCTGAGCAGACGCGCTTCGAGCGTACCTTCATGTCCGGTCAGGCTATTCCGGCTGAATACTTCCAATATTATAATATAGGTGCAGCCACACAGAACCTTGCTGTCAACCCGGCTAATCAAGGCTACTGGCAGAGCGGACTCGTGTCCTGGATGGGACGTGTGATGTATGACTATGACAACCGCTACATGCTTAGCGTTGCCTTCCGTGCTGATGCTTCCTCGCGTTTGGCTAAAGGCCATCAATGGCACACTTATCCGGCTGTGTCTCTCGGTTGGAATGTCGCCAAGGAGAGCTTCATGAAAGGTGTCACCTGGCTGGACAACCTCAAGCTGCGTGCCGGTTATGGCGAGACTTCTAACCAGAGTATCTCTCCTTACTCCACTCTTGGTGCCCTGAGCTCCCGTACTTATAACTTCGGAGACCAGTTTACACGTGGCTATTATGTCTCAACACTGCCCAACAGCGAACTGAGTTGGGAGTATTCCTCCACGTGGAATGTCGGTGTTGACTGGTCGGTGCTCGGTGGAAGACTGTATGGTACGGTGGAGTATTACTTGCAGAACACACATGATTTGCTGTTAGGTGTGGCCCTGCCGTCCACTTCCGGTGTGAACAGCTATACTGCCAACATCGGTAAGACACGCAACACAGGTATGGAGTTTACCATTAACGGTACAATCCTTCAGGACCATCACGGATGGACATGGGACGCTGGCGTGAACTTCTATTTCAACAAGAACAAACTCGTCGCTTTGGCTTCCGGTGCCCAGCAGGACGTGGCCAACAGATGGTTTGTCGGTCATCCGATTGATGCCATCTATGATTACAAGAAGATCGGACTTTGGCAGAAAGACGACAAGTATATGGATATCCTTGAGCCGGGTGGCAATCCTGGTATGATCAAAGTGGAATATACGGGTGAGTACAACGAGGATGGCTCGCCAAAGCGACAGATCAACTCTGATGACCGTCAGGTGATGGACATGCAGCCTGACTTGATGGGTGGCTTCAACACCAGTGTGGGTTATAAGCATTTCGACCTGAGTGTCATCGGTTCATTCCAGATCGGTGGTAAGCTCATCAGTGCGCTCCACTCTGCTAATGGTTATCTGAACATGCTCTCCGGCCGCCGAAACAACATTGACGTAGACTACTGGACGGAGGACAACACCAATGCCAAGTATCCGAAACCGGGTGGCATCACCACAAGCGATAACCCGAAGTATGGCACTACGCTCGGCTATTTCGACGCCGGTTATTTGAAGATCCGCTCCATCCCCCTGGGCTATGACTTCGGTGCTATGGCCGCTGTGAAGAAGTTGGGCATCAGCAAGTTGCGCGCTTACGTGTCTGTTCAGAATCCGTTTGTCTTCTTCTCACCGTTTAAGAATGAGTGTGGTCTCGATCCCGAAACCAATACCTTGAGTAACAATGGAGGCACAATGGCTGTTACGATGGAGGGTTACACTGGTGCGCATGTCATGCCGGTGGTGGGCTACAACACGCCTTCAACACGTAACTTCCTCTTTGGTCTTAACTTGTCCTTCTAAATCTGCTATCATCATGAAAAAGAATCTTTTAATCAATATAGGAATTATATCCTTGGGGCTCTTCTCGCTGGCTTCTTGCAACGATGTGCTCGATGAACAGCCCCGCTCCATCTACGACCCGTCGTTCTTTAAGACACAGTCCGGTGTCGAGGGTGGTATCACTGCGCTGTACGCCCATTTGCGCGACACGTATGGCAATGCTTACTATTATAATATCTGTGAGACGGGTACCGACGAGTACACTTGGGCGCAGTCGGCAGACGGTAACTTCAAGGATGCCGACCTCTCCGGCGTAGGATCGCTCAATGCTTCCACCAGCCGTTCCGACGCTTTATGGGGCAATGCCTTCACCTATATCAATACAGCAAGCGGCACCATTGAGAATGGCGAGGCGGCCGGAATCAGCGAGAGCCTGCTTTCCGAGGCTCGCTTCTTCCGTGCTTTTGACTATTTCAGACTGGTGCAGACCTTCGGCGGTGTGCCGCTTGACTTGGGTGCCGGAGAGCTGAGGTTCAACTCCAACGCTACGCGCGTATCGAAGCGCAACGCGGTGCCGGAGGTATATACGAAGGCCATCTTCCCCGATCTGACCAAAGCCATAGCGTCTCTGCCCGAGCAGCCACGTGTCAGCGGCGGCGTGACAAAGGACGTGGCGCGCCTGGTCTTGGCTCAGGCTTACCTGACTTATGGCTGGTGGCTGGAGAATCCTAATGGTATTCCTACTTATCCCGAATGTGAGCGGAAGGATCCTGATGGGCTCTCAGCACAGCAGTACTTCCAAAAGGCTTATGACCTGGCGGTGGAAGGAATCAACAATCCTGGTCCGTACAAGCTGATGGATACCTACTATGATGTCAACCTTGCACAGAACGACCGCAATGCTGAGTGTATGCTCTGGGCTGACCATACCGAGAAGAGCGAGGAGTACAACGGTGGATCGCTGACCTATGGCAGTGGTGGCGCACCTGATAACTTTGCTTCATGGATGGTCTGCTGGAACTATCCCAACATGCTTGCTAAGACAACGGACGGTAAGGCGTTCAATCCAGTACGCCGTGAGTGTGTGCAGGCGCTGGGTCGTCCCTGGACACGTATGGCACCTCCACAGGAAGTCTTCACCCATACCTTTGCCAACAAGACACAGGACTCACGCTACGACGGTACCTTCACCACTTGCTTCCGTGCCAATTGGAACAAGGACTCGCAGTATAAGGGTGAAGAAGCGCTCAATGCCAATGACATGAAGATCAAGCCAGGAGATGCTGTGCTGACCTTCCTCAATGACAACAACAGCAGCATTGACTATTCCAAGAATGCCGATGGCGTCGGTGGCGGAACACTGCCCGGACGCTCTGATTATGTGGTCGATCCTGCCGGCATCAGCCGATTTATGTATCCGATCCTTTGGAAGATTGGACCGTATCGTACCGACAACGGCAACGGACTGGGACAGCCTAATGCAGGCAGCACACGTCCGTTTGTGGCTCTGAAGTTCTCGGAATTCTATTTCGTCGCTGCTGAGGCTGCCGTGAAGTTAGGTAAGAACGATGATGCCAGAAAGATGATCAATGTCATTCGTGCACGAGCCGGTAAGTGGCACTACAGCAATGCAGAGAATAAAGTGAAGGTCGCCGACTACAGCAAAGAAATGGTGGCTGCCACTCCGGAAACGATTACCGTTGATTTCCTGCTTGACGAGTTGGGACGTGAATACTTTGGTGGGGGACACCGCTGGTTTGATCTTGTGCGCACACAGAAGTGGGCTGAGCGTGCCGGAACATATACCATTGCAGGTGCCGGCAACAACGACCATACTGGTAAAGTCTATACACGTACCATTCCGAAGGAATATTATCTGCGCCCAATACCTCAGGGACAGCTCGATGCTTTGGATATGACAACGGAGGAAAAGCAGGCTTATCAGAACCCGGCTTATCGTCAGTGAGATGATCAAAAGTCAGATTATACTCACTGTCCACACCTATTATATATATAGGGCTACTTGCGCTTAGTATACAGAGGGTCGGTCTTGGGATGACGAGACGCTTGACCGACAGGTGGAGGTCTGTGAGATATAACTGATACCTAATTAATAGATAGGGAGAATCTTCGGGTTCCCCCTATTGCTTTTTTGCCTGCTGCCGGTCTGACAGCTCTTTTCGCATGTGTTGTTTGCTCTGCTTTTCCGATTGTTCATGGTTTTTGTATACAGTATCACGGCTATCATAATAGCTTGGATGAACAATAAAGAGGGGAACAGCTCGTTTTTTCAACAATGAAATGTAAGTTTTGGAAGAAATAAAACGAATGAAGATGAAGAAGATGTTATTGATGCTGCTGGTGGCGTTTGCCACACAGTTTGCATGTGCCCAACAGGCTCAGAAAGTCTTTGATGCCTTTCGCAGTGAGAAGAAAGCGGAGTACACCAGCGTGCCCGGCGTGTTGATGTCGTTGGCAGGAGGCAAGGTGAAGGATAACAATGTGGCTGCCGTATTGAAAGAGGTGAAGTCTGCACGTGTCCTCCGCTTGGGCAATTGCAAGAAGCGCACACGCAAGAAGTTCGCAGAGCAGGTAGCCGGCTTGAATAAAGAGGGCTATGAGGAATATGCCTGCACCAAACAGGGTGACAGCGACGTGCTGGTGATGATCAAGAAAGACGACGAGCTGGTTCATGAGATTGTCACGTGTGTGTATAGCGACAGTAGTTGCATGGGTGTGCTGGTCAAGGGAGACATCAACCCCGAAGACCTGGGCGCTATCGTGGATATGATGGGCGACTGATCCCGCCGATGTTGCCGCTTGTGGACGACGAATGTGCCTCGTTTGCTTATTTTCACGTTTTGAGCGTTAAACACTCAGTGCTTGTATGCGTCAAAGTAAGCAAGAAGCAACAAAGAGAATTGCAATTTGCTCTGCTTTGAAACATAAAACACATGAATATGAAAAAGATGATGTTGATGCTTGTGGCACTGTTCGCTATGACAGTGACCATGGCGCAGAATGCAAACGGCCGCCAACCCCGTAAGATGGATGCGGCTACGGTGACAACTATGATGACGCAGCAACTCGGATTGAATGCCGATCAGCAAAAGAAGGTGGAGGCGTTGAACAAAAAGTACGAAAGCGTCCTGCGCCCAGGATTCGGCGGTCCGCGTCCTCAGAAGGAACAAGATTCTGTCCAGGACAAGAATGCCGGGCAGCGTCCGGAACCCACTGAAGAGCAGAAAGCTGAGATGAAACAGCGCTTCGAACAGCGCGCGGCTTATGAAAAGGAGCTGAAAGGCATCCTTTCAGAAGACCAGTATAAGACTTATCTGCAAATGCGTCTGCACCATGGTATGAGCCATGTACAGCAGAAGGATGGTACGTGTTGCCAGCAAGCAAAGGGCAACTGCTGCCAGTCTGATAGCAAGGTTACTGATAAGACAACAGAGAAGACAGATAAATAACTTTCAGAAAAGAAATTATCGGTTTATTGAGGATAGGTGATCCTTTTATTTTCAATAAACTGTCCCATCAAGGCGGAGCATCGTGCTCCGCCTTTTTCATAACTGTAAAATCTGCTTGATGAAAGTGTGCTTGTGACGATTTAATTCAGTTTTTGTTTCGTTTTGTGCTTTAAAATGAAACCTTGAGATAGGACAGAATACACTAAACGCACTTTTATGTTAATTAGAATTAATAAAAGAAACAGCTTTGGAGATTTTCTCCTAATTTTGTTTCGGTTTGAAGATGTAATAGTTTCATAAGCGAAGTAAAAACAAAAGATTGTGCATCGACGGACAAAAATATCAACCTAAAAGGTCTTTTGACATGAACGAGAATAATCTATATGATGTTGTCATCATTGGCGGAGGAATCACAGGAGCAGGTACTGCAAGAGATTGTGCCATGCGTGGTTTGAAGGTGCTGTTGGTGGAGAAGCGCGATTTCACCAATGGAGCCACAGGCCGCAACCATGGACTTCTGCATAGTGGTGCCCGTTATGCTGTCACCGATCAGGAGTCTGCAAAGGAATGCATACAGGAAAATCAGATACTCCGCCGCATAGCCTGTCACTGTGTTGAAGAGACCGATGGACTCTTTGTCACCTTGCCTGAAGATGACTTAGCGTATCAACAGAAGTTTGTAGAAGCTTGTCAGAAGGCTGGAATCCGTGCGGATGTGCTTTCTCCTGAGGAAGCCCGCAGATTGGAACCTGCCGTGAACCCGGCGTTGAAAGGTGCTGTTCGCGTGCCCGATGCCTCCGTTGATCCCTTCCGTTTGACCACTGCCAACATCTTGGACGCCAAGCGTCATGGTGCGGAAGCGGCTACCTATGAGGAGGTGATCGGCTTCATCATTGAGAACGGAGTGATGAAAGGCGTGCATCTGCGCAATAACCATACGGGTGAAAAAACCGAAATCCATTGTAAATTAGTCATCAATGCAGCCGGCATCTGGGGACATCTTGTGGCCCGGCTCGCTGATATCAAAATCAACATGTTCCCTGCCAAAGGCACACTGCTGATCTTCGGACATCGTGTCAACCACATGGTGATCAACCGTTGCCGCAAGCCTGCCAATGGCGATATATTGGTTCCGGACGATGCGGTCTGCGTGATTGGTACAACCAGTGACCGTGTTTCTTTCGACCAGATCGATGACATGCGGGCTACACCTGAGGAAGTGGATCTGCTCATCAGGGAAGGCATGCAGTTGGCTCCAAGCCTTTCCACCTCACGCATCCTCCGCGCCTATGCTGGCGTGAGGCCGCTGGTAGCCTCTGACGACGATCCTTCGGGCCGCAGTATCAGCCGTGGCATCATCGTTCTCGACCACGAGCAGCGTGATGGACTCAAGGGCTTCATCACTGTCACAGGCGGAAAGATGATGACCTATCGTCTGATGGCTGAGCAAGCCACCAATTTGGCCTGCAAGAAATTAGGCGTTGATAAGCCTTGCGAGACAGCCACCACGCCGTTGCCGGGCTCCGAGGAGAGTGCCGGACAAATCAAAGGTGAGCTGCAAGCAGACTTCCGAAATCTCACAGCGTCCACAAGCCGGATGGCTGAGATCGGGCGTCATGGCACCTTCACGAAGGAAATTCCTTACAACGAGATAGAAGACCACGCACTTGTCTGTGAGTGCGAAGAGGTGAGTGTCGGCGAGGTGAAGTTCGCCATCGACAAGCTTCATGTTCATGGTCTGACCAATCTTCGTCGTCGTACCCGCATCGGCATGGGCACCTGTCAAGGTGAGCTTTGTGCTTGTCGCGCGTCGAGCGTGCTGTGCCAGCTTGGGCATAGCGAGGCCAAGAAAGGCCTTGAGGATCTGAGCGTCTTCGTGCAGGAGCGTTGGAAAGGCGACAGACCGACTGCCTGGGGCGACGCTTTGAAAGAGAATCAGCTGACGCTGAAGATCTATCAGGAACTGTTTGGAATGAACTAAAACCTAATTCTCGTAGATTATGAAATTCGATACTATTATAATAGGTGGTGGTCTGAGT